>Ga0068857_100000042_pt1 | contig 69986 bp, 61 predicted proteins | sample KBSCornC72_FD_66591 | JGI IMG/M metagenome (GOLD analysis project Ga0068857, IMG submission 66591) | Corn rhizosphere microbial communities from Kellogg Biological Station, Michigan, USA - KBS Corn C7-2 | ecosystem: Host-associated > Plants > Roots > Rhizosphere > Soil ...
GCGTGATCCACCCGCGAACGTTTCCCTCCCTATTTGGTCTTGCTCCGTGTGGGGTTTACCATGCCTCCGCCGTTACCGCCGGAGCGGTGCGCTCTTACCGCACCTTTTCACCCTTACTTCAAGAACGAGTTCCCGAAGCGGTATGTTTTCTGTGGCACTGGCCGTCTACGGGTTTTGAAGCCCGCATCCCGGACGTTATCCGGCACACTACCCTGTGGAGTTCGGACTTTCCTCCCCTGGAGACGGGGCGCTTGCGCGCTTGACCCCAGCAGCGACCGCCCGGTCCTCTTGCCATATCTAGTTTACCGTCAATCTCTTTCTTAACCTTGATTTTTCGGATGGTGGCGCATGGCTTTGTGGATCACCTTCCAGCGTGCTTTGGTTTCGCTCATGAGGCGTTTGTCGAGTTTGCGGTCGAGGTAGTCGAGCTCGCGCTGGAGCTTGCGGTAGTTGTCGAGGCGTCCGGGGTCGATTGCGGATTGGGCGATGGCGCAGCCGGGTTCGCCGGAGTGGCGACAGTTGCGGAAGCGGCAATTTCGGGCGATTCTCTGTATTTCTTCGAAGCTGACATCGAGCTGGTCTGGCGAGGTCCACAGCTGAACTTCGCGCAGGCCGGGCATGTCGATGAGTAGCCAGCCGGCAGGGGTGATGAACATGGATCGGCTTGTGGTGATGTGGCGGCCGCGATCGTCGTCCCGGCGGACTTCACCTGTGTTCTGGAGAGAGCGGCAAAGGAGGCGATTGACGAGAGTGGACTTTCCTACGCCAGAGGAGCCGATCAGGGCGGCTGTCTCGCCTTGCGCGAGGAGGTGGTTGAGTTGTTCTATTCCGTGACCGGTGGCGGCGCTGATGGGAAGGACGGCCACGCTGGTTCCGTGGGTGAGGCGATCGAGGATCTGGTAAAGATCGAGGTTGAGTGTGGGTGCGAGGTCGGCTTTGTTTAGGAGGATGATAGGGCGGGCGCCGCTATGTTGGGCGATGACCAGGTAGCGTTCAATGCGACGCTCGTTGAAGTCGCGATCGAGGCCGCTGACGATGAACAAGACGTCGACGTTGGCGGCGAGGACCTGCTCCTGGATCGATTTGCCCGGTTGTTTGCGTGACAGGAGAGTTTTGCGTTCGAAAACGTGGTCTATGACGGCGGCGCCGGAGCGCAGTGCCACCCAATCGCCGACGGCGGGCCACATGAGGTCGCTACGACGGAGATGTCCGCTGACGACGGCTTGGAACTCGCCGGCTTCGGTCCAGACTGTGAAACGGTCTCGCGATGCGGAGGCTACGCGGGCGGGTGTGCCGGGGCATTGCTGAATGGCGAAGAAGCCATTCCAGCCGATGTTATGTAATTGCACGGGAGAATCCTCTCGAGGTTGGAGCGGGGCGCACACCTCACCGGGCGCTCAGGTGAGGCGAGGAGTGAGAGGACGGATTAGACAGTTTCGGACAGCGGCGCCTCGTGTAGAAGAAAGGTAGCAGTTTTCAGTTGCCAGTTACCAGTACCAACCTGGGAAACATGGGGGAACCCGGCTTCGAAAAACGTTGATCAGTGAACGATTCGGGTTGAACGGGTAGTTCTGGAGTCGGCGAGATGGCCGTTAGTATGAACACATGTTACGCGTGAGATTGCTGGAGAATGGGGCGAAGTTGCCGGTTGTTGCGCATCCGGGCGAAGACCTCGGCTACGATGTTTTTGCACTGGAAGGTGTTGTGCTGGAACCTCGAAAGACGGTGCGGGTGCGAACGGGGATCTCGGTGGAGGCACGTCATCCGGAGACGGGAAAGGCGCTGGGACTGTTAGTGCGGGATCGTTCGTCGATGGCTTCCCGCGGAATTGCGACGACGGCGGGCGTCATCGACGCGGGGTATCGGGGCGAGGTGCAGATTGTGATGACGAACCTTGGAATGGAGCCGATTGAGTTGAAGACGGGAGAGAAGATCGCGCAGATGGTTCCGGTGCCGGTGCTGACAGGGGTAGTGGAAGAGGTGGATATGCTTGAGGAGTCGGCACGGCTGGGGAAAGGGTTTGGCAGCTCGGGACGTTAGAAGCACGGTACGAGGGGACAGGGGCAGAGGGAACAAAGGCACCAGGGGACAGAGGGAAAGATGCCTGTTATTTCGGTGACGAGGTTGCGGGTGCGGTCGTGGCGGTTCATGCCGGGGTTTATCTTCTCGGCGCTTCGGATTGGGAAGCAGGCAGCGCAGGCGGAGGGGTGTCTGGCTGCGAAGGTGTTTCGTGATCGGCGCAATGCGTTCTGGACCTGCACTTGCTGGAAGTCGGAGGCGGCGATGAAGGCGTTCATGGTGGAGGGTCCCCATGGCGCTGCAATGCGCAAGCTGATGAACTGGTGCGATGAAGCATCAGTGGCGCATTGGACACAAGTTGGCGAGGAAATGCCGACGTGGGGCGAGGCTCACAGGCGGATGCTGCGGCATGGAAGGGCATCGAAGGTGAACCGTCCATCGGATGCACAGAAGGCATTTCGGATTGACGAGCCGGATGAGACGAGGGGAGAGAGGGTGTTGAAGTAACCAAGAACAGGGGAACAAGGGGATGCGGCGCGCACATCTTGGGGTGTACGCGCCGGCGTGTTTTTGCGTGAGTTAACTTGCGGATTTGGCGGAGACATTGGCTTCTCTGAGTTCCTGGATCTGTGCAGTGTTTGTTTCATGCGGGGCGGGCGGTCATTTCGTGGAGCTGGGCGCGTGCCGGGGCGAGCGCCTGCTTTGCGGCGCGTTCGCCGGAGCGTATGGCGGCGTGAACGGTGCCCCAATGGCCGGTAACGTCAGTGTGTTCGCCGGCGAAGTAGAGGGTGTTTTCGACGGGAGTGGCGAGTTCGAGAACGGCATCGAGTCCGCGGGCGGGAATGTAGCTGTACGCGCCGTAGGCGAATGGGTCGGTCTGCCAGTCGTGAGTGGCGCAACAGACTAGCTGCGCGCGCAGGTAGTCGGCGGGGAGAGAAAAGATGCGGGCGAGTTCCTGGCAGGCGAGGTCGCCGATCTGCTCGCGGGTGCATTGATCGAAGTTGGATGAACGAGGGCCGCCGATCCAGCCGGTGAGGGTGCGTGTCTCCCATGGGTGGGCAGTCCACCAGACGGGCGGCATGGCTTCGTGGGCGAAGAGGAAGCTGAGTTTTGCGAGTTTCAGAGCGTCGTGGTCGGCCCACCAGCGCTCGCGGAAGAGTAGCGTAAATCGGCGGACAGGGCCCATGGTGAGCTGGTGAGCTGCGATGAGGGCGTGGGGCACTGGATCGAAGACGAGCCCGAACTGGTGAAGTACGCCTAACGGAACTGCGATTATGGCTTTGGCGGCGGTGAGCTCGAGGAGCTCTCCGCCATCCCGGGCGAAAACCTCCACTCGGCCGCGTCGCCATTCAATCCTTTCGACGGGACGAGAGAGCTCAATGCGGGCACCTGCTTCACGGGCTCTTCGGGCGAGGAACTGAGGAAGGCGATCGTAGCCTTCGTGGATGCGGAAAACCTCTTGGCCGTGGAATTCTTGTTCAGCATGCTGCTGGACGGCAAGCGAGTGGACGCCGATGTGACGGTAGTCTGCGGCATTGAAGCTTTGGACGTAGGCGATGATCTCCTCTCTCTTCTCAGGCGAGAGCTTTTCAAGGGGAGGGTAATCGGAGAAGGCGATGTCGGGGCCCTTCCATTTCTCGAGCTGATTAAGGAATTTGAAGATTCCACTTTGCTCGTCGCACTTTCTGAGCTTGCGATCTTTGTGGCAGTAGTCGATGCCGTCGATGGCGTAGGTGCTAAGTTCTGCTTCGTGGATGAGTTCCCACAGCTCCGGCGGATGACCGTGGATGAATTCGGCTCCGAGTTCCAGGATCTGGTCTCCTTCGCGGAGGGTACGGATTCTGCCGCCGACTCGGTCCCGAGCCTCGAGAACTAGTACCTGGCGACCGGCTTCGGAGAGGCGCCGCGCAGCAGTAAGGCCGGCCATACCGGCACCGATCACCAAGATTCGCTGCTTTGCGGGTTCCATCACCGAATTGGATGCCGCACGGGTCTGGAAGTCAACGGTGAATCCGAGGTCACCCGGGCCCGCTAGAGGTCATCCAAGTTTGCAGGCAAATCTACAAGTAACGGCAAGATCGGGCCAATTCTCCACAGAAACAGGATCGAGAGGTCCAATAGGAGCAGGGATGAACCGAGCCAGCCGAATTGTTTGCGGCTATCTTATTGCCGCAATGGTGGTAGCATTCACGATCACGAGTCCAGCGCAGCAACCAGAGGTGATACAGCCGGAGCCAGATGCGGCGACGACTCTGCACCATATCAAGACCGTGTTCCTAATTGTGATGGAGAATCACAACTGGACGGGCGCGAAGAGCGGGAACATCAAAGGGAATTCTGCGGCTCCATACATCAATTACACGCTGCTCCCGATGGCTTCTTATGCGAACAACTATAAAAATCCGCCGGGGATTCATCCGAGCCTGCCGAACTATCTATGGCTGGAAGGGGGAGCGAGCTTTGGAGTAAAGGACGATGGGCCACCGTCCGAACACAATCTGACGACACACAATCACCTGGTGAAACTATTGGAGAACGCCGGGATTTCGTGGCGGTCGTATGACGAGAACATCAGCGGAACGAACTGCCCCCTGACGAATCAAGGATCAAAGGATTCAAACGGGAACCAGCTTTATGCAGTGAAGCATGATCCTTTCGTTTACTTCAGCGACCAGACAAACAACCGATCGAGTTCATCGGCGAACTGCATCTCGCATATTCGACCATTTACTCAATTTGCATATGATCTCTCGGCGAATAAGGTGGCCCGGTACAACTTCATCACCCCCAATCTGTGCGATGACATGCACGACACCTGCGGGGGGAGCGCGATCGCGCACGGGGATGCATGGCTTAAGAAGACGGTGCCGCTGATCCTGAACTCGACGGCATACCGGAGCGGTGGGGTTCTATTTATCACCTGGGACGAGGCGGCGTCGGGTGATGGGCCGATTCCGATGATTGTGCTATCGCCATATGCGAAGGGAAATCATTACTCGAACACGACGTACTACACGCATAGCTCAACTCTTCGAACCATTCAGGAGATCTTCGGAGTTTATCCGCTGATTCGGTACGCCGGTTCGGCGACGGACCTGAAGTCGATGTTCTCGGTCTTTCCATAATGCCCGGTTCGCAATTCCTCTGAATCTCGTGTGATGGCAGGAACTGCCGGACCGTGTTTCCCGTAGATAATGGGGTCGCGGGTCGGGGTACTCCTCGTAGAGCCGCTTAGAAAGGGAAGGCGATGCGCAAGTTTGTCCTTGGTTTGGCAGCGGGTGTGCTGGTGGCCGCATCGGTGAGTTTTGGAACGGCCCAGAATCGCGGTGGACGGAACGGCTCGGGGCAGATCGTGATTGTGTTCAAGGATGGGCATCGGCAGAGCTTCAGCATGGCAGATATTGCGCGGATCGAGTTTTCCGGTGGAGCGCCGGTTGCGGATACGGGTCCGATACCGCCGGGAGCGCCTCCGAGGGGGCATTTTCTAGGGAAGTGGGAAGTTGGAGACGGAGCCGGCAGCAGGTTCACGATCACTTTGAATGAGGATGGGACCGCGTGGCGGTCGCTGCGCCAAGTTCGTGGCAGATGGTCGTATGTGAATGGTGAGGCCAGGGTTAAGTGGGATGACGGCGCGCAGGACTGCATCCGCCGGGTGGATGGCCAGGACAAGAAGTTTGCGTACCGTGCAGGGAAGCAGTTCACCGACGAGCCAGATAATGTGACGGAGGCTCGGAATACGAGCAGGGGGCCGGTGTAGAAGCAGGGAATAGGAATCAGTGGCTAGATCAGTTCGCCCCTTGTGCCGCTGGCTAGCCCGTCGGTCGCCGGATTATGGCGGCTAAAGACCCGTCCGCAACAGGGTAGCGGAACCCAGCTTGGGCAATGTGCGTACCGATTGGTGAGAGAGATATGATCGGCCTGAACGGTTTGTGAGGCCGGAGGTCGGGTTCGGCCGTCTCTCAAATAACGGGTTATTCCAGAAATCCTTTAGCCGGCAGTGTGAGCTGAGGCGGGTCCCTTCTCTCTTCGAGCAAGGGCGCGCGGTCAGAGGACCGAAGCAACACGGCTTCAAACAGGGAAAGTGGGTTCATGAGCATTCTCGAGGCTTTCAGGCTGGCGTTCCAATCCTTGTGGGGCAACAAGATGCGGTCTGTCCTGACGCTGATTGGGGTTGTGATGGGTGTGGCCTCGGTAATCATGGTGCTCACCCTGGTACAAGGGGCGAAGCGGTATATCTCAACGAAACTCTCTGGTTATGGCGCCGATGTGTTCACGGTGAACCGGATGTCCAGCGTGATTCTCTCGGCGGAGCAGTATTTCAGCTTCCAAAAGCGCAAGATTCTTCGAATGGAGGATTACGAGGCGATCAAGGACGGGTGCACCGACTGCGACGAAGTGGGAGCGAGCCTGAACAAGTCAACTAATGTGGTGTACAACGGGCACTCGAGCAACAACACAGGCGTGCGCGGACTCACTTCCTCGATGATGTCGCTGAATAACATCGATATTGCTTTAGGGCGCGGGTTCACCCCAGCTGACGAGGAGCACGCTTTTCACAATTGCATCGTGGGGTATGACATTGTGGACAACCTGATTGGGGATGGCGACCCGATTGGGAAAGAGATCAGGGTGGACGGAATACCGTTCACGATCATTGGCGTGGGTGACCGTCAGGGCAAGACACTGGGGCAGTCGCAGGACAACTGGGTCGCGATTCCGATCAGCGTCTATCAACAGATCTATGGTTACAACGACTCAGTAAACATCTACGCACGCGCTTCCGGTGGAGCGCAGGTAATGACACTGGCGGAGGACCAGGCTCGCGTGATCATGCGCACGCGGCGGCACCTGGCTCCCGGACAGCCGGACGATTTCGAGATTCAGACGAACGATACATTTCTGGATATTGCTAACCAGTTGCTGGGCGTGTTTGCGTGGGTAGTGCTTGGCCTGGGGTCAATCGCGCTGGTTGTGGGCGGCGTGGTGATCATGAACATCATGTTGGTGAGCGTGACCGAGCGGACGAGGGAGATTGGCGTGCGCAAGGCGCTTGGAGCGAAGCAGCGGGATGTGCTGATGCAGTTTCTGATTGAGAGCGCTTCGCTGGCGGGGATAGGCGGTGTGTTCGGAATCCTGATGGGCGTGCTGGTTGGGAAGCTGATCACGGTGTTTGTGGGCTTCCCGACGGCGGTGCCGCTCTGGGCAGTATTTCTGGGGCTTTTCCTGGCAAGTGGAGTGGGAATTTTCTTTGGGGTGTATCCGGCGAGCAAGGCGGCAAGACTGGATCCCGTGGTGGCTCTGCGGGCGGAAATGTAGGAAGCAACTGCTAGCTCTCAAGCTGCTAGCAGTCTTTGCAACGACGACTCGGTTTTTTGGCAGCTTTCCACTCTGGCAAAGAGGAGAAACGCTGATGGCTAGAAGCTAGTAGCTAGGAGCTGTTCTTATGCGGGGACAACAGGCGGGCGAGTCGGTAAAGATGGCGTTGGAGACGATTCGCACGAACAAGCTGCGGTCTGGGCTGACGATTCTGGGAATCGTGATCGGCGTGACTACGGTGATAACGATTTCGTCGGTGATCAGCGGGCTGAACAACAGGGTGCAAGACTTCGTGAGTTCGCTGGGCAGCAATGTCTTCTGGGTGTTCCACATGCCTGTGATCGGCGTGCGGCCGACGACAGAGATGCTGGCACGCAAGAAGCTAAATTTCGATGACGTGGTGGCGCTACGGCAGCTTCCTCATGTGGTAGCGGCGGATGGCGGTTATCAGCACGTGAAGTCACAGTTCCGAGTGGGCGATGTTTCTGTGCGGTACAACGGGAAAAAGATCGCAGGGACGATCCTGCAGGGGTCAACGGCGCAGGTTGGCCTGGTTGCAAATTTCACGATTCTTCAAGGGCGTTTATGGACGGACGAAGAAGATAAGCGGGCCGAGCATGTGGTGGTGCTGGGACACGACACGTGGGAGGAACTGTTCGGCGACCAGAACGCAATTGGCAAGGAAGTGGCTGTCGAGTCCGGGCTGTACACGGTGATTGGAGTCTTGGACAAGCAGAAGCAACCGTTTGGCGGCGGGAAAAACCCGCAAGACAATATGGCGTATTTTCCGCTGGGGACGTTTCACAACCTGCATCCAGAAGACAAGGACATGTGGGTGAGTGTGAAGTATGACGATCCGAAGAACAAGGCCCTGGTGGAAGAGGAGATTCGCGAACTGCTGCGCATTCACCGGAAAGTGAAAGTGGACCAGCCGGACAACTTTGAGATCTTCGGGCCGGATTCGCTGTCGAAGCTGTGGAATCAGCTTACGGGCGGGCTGGTGCTGTTCATGATCGCTGTTTCTAGTGTGGGCCTGATGGTGGGCGGCGTGGGCGTGATGAACATCATGCTGGTGAGTGTAACGGAGCGTACGCGTGAGATCGGAGTGAGAAAGGCGATCGGAGCAACGAAGCGAACGCTTCTGGTTCAGTTCACGACGGAAGCGGTGACGCTGTGCGCGGTCGGAGGAGTGATCGGGATCCTGGTCGGGGCGGTGCTGACCTGGATCATTTACTTCCTGCCGATTGGGCTACCGGCAACGATGTCGACGATGTGGGTGATGACTGGATTCACAGTGTCTTGCGGGATCGGGCTGGTGTTTGGGATTTATCCGGCCTGGAAGGCCGCGAACCTGGATCCGATCGAGGCGTTGAGGTACGAGTAAGGCAGCTAACAGGATCAGGGGACAGGGATTAGCGAACCAGGGGAAGAGTGTTTTGATCGAGTTCGCTTTGTCCCCGGAGACGCCCTTGTGACTGTGACGCAAGTCGAGGACCGGCGACTAGCGCATAATGTTTGCCAGACTGCCTAGGGAAGATGGCACGGGATGGCGCAGGGACAGACACGCGAATCCATCAGGATGGCCCTGGATACTCTGAGGACGAACAAGCTCCGCTCGGGGCTTACGATTCTCGGGATAGTCATCGGCGTCACTACTGTCATCACCATCTCTTCTGTCATTACCGGGCTAAATAATCGAGTGAACGACTGGGTGACCTCGATGGGGTCCAACGTGTTCTGGGTCTTTCATATGCCCTTGATCGGCGTTCGGCCGACCACAGAGATGCTTACCCGCAAGAAGCTGACGCTGGATGACGTGCTTGCATTGCGCACGCTGCCGCACGTGATAGCGACGGATGGCAGCTACCGGCACGTGAACGAGCAATTCCATGTAGGCGATGTGGACCTGAAGTATAAGGGCCACAAGATTTCTGGAGCGTTCCTTGCCGGTTCTACCGCGCAGACTGAATGGATCTACAACTTGACGATGACAGCAGGCCGGTTCTGGACCGAGGAGGAAGATCAACGGCATGCGCACGTGTGCGTGATGGGGCATGACACAGCGGAAGAGCTCTTCTCGAGCGATGACCCGATTGGGAAGGAGGTCAACGTTGGTCCCGGCCTGTACACAGTGATTGGCGTGGTGGACAAGCGGAAGCAGCCGTTCGGGTCGGGGAAGAATCCTGCGGATAACGGGTTGTATTTCCCGCTGGGAACGTTCCACAGCCTTTATCCCGAGATCAAGGACATGTACATCAGCGTTAAGTATGACGATCAGCGCAATAAATCCCTCGTAGAAGAAGAGATCCGGGAGACGCTGCGGATCCGTCGCAAGGTGAAGCTGGAAAAGCCAGATGATTTCGAGATATTCGGGCCGGATTCGCTCTCGAAGCTGTGGAACCAACTGACAGGCGGGCTTGTGCTGTTCATGATTGCGGTGTCGAGTGTGGGTCTCATGGTGGGCGGCGTTGGAGTGATGAACATCATGCTGGTCAGCGTGACGGAGCGGACGCGAGAGATCGGGGTCCGGAAGGCGATCGGCGCAACGAAGCGTGCATTGCTGATGCAGTTCACCGTAGAAGCCGTGACGTTGACGGCGATGGGCGGAGTGTTTGGGATCATGGTGGGCGCGGTGTTGACTTGGATTATCTATTTTCTGCCGATCGGGTTGCCGGCGGCCATGTCGACCATATGGGTGCTGACCGGATTCACGGTGTCGTGCGTTATCGGGCTGGTGTTTGGGATTTATCCCGCGTGGAAGGCGGCGAACCTGGATCCGATTGAAGCGCTGCGATATGAGTGAGCGGGGAGCACGGGATAAGAGAACCAGGAACAACAGAAAGGATCAGGGAATAAGAAGCGGGCACATGGATCAGTAGGTTTTCCCCTATGAAATCAGCTGGAGCTTAGGAGGCGCGCTCCCGAACATGACGCCCTGAGAGATGGGCGGAGGGCCTGCACATGGTTCTCGTCGAAGCCTCTAAATTAGCACTGCAATCTTTGTGGGCGAATAAGCTGCGCAGCGTTCTGACGCTGCTTGGCGTGGTGATCGGTGTTGCTTCAGTGATCATGGTGGTGACGTTGACGAATGGCGCCAAGCAATTCGTTACGTCGAAGCTGAACCAATATGGCGCCAGCGTAATCACGATCAGCAAGATGCCGCAGACTTTTATCACGATCGAAGAGTTCCTGGATTTCCAGAAGCGGCGTGACATCACGATGGATGACTTTCACGCGATTGTTTCCGAGTGTCGTTCGTGTGTAACGGTTGGGGCGCGTCGCGACAAGTTGGGAAAAGTCGTGTACGGTCGGAATTCGACGACGGACACGGATATTCGGGGCTGGACGTGGACGATGCCGGGACTATCGAATCTGGATCTGGATTATGGCCGGGCATTCACCGAACTAGAAGACAGCCATAGCACACGCGTGGCGATGGTGGGCGCGGACATTGTGAATAACATGCTCGGTCCCGGCGACCCGATAGGGAAAGAGATTCGTGTTGATGGAGCATCGTACACAGTCATCGGCGTGGGGGAAGCCCAGGGCAAGATGCTGGGAATGAGCATGGACAACTGGGTGGCTATTCCGCTGAACGCATTTCAGCAATCGTATGGGTCACACGCCAGTATCGACATCTATGTGGATGCGGGAGGCGGCGGAGAACTGATTGACATTGTTTCGGACCAATTGAGGACGATTATGCGTGCCAGGCGACATCTGGCGCCGGGCGCGGCTGACACCTTCAGCATCGATACAAGTGCGACGTTTCAGAATATGCTTGGCAAAATCCTTAACAACTTCGGTGCCGTGGTGGCCGCTGTTGCGGGAATTTCGCTTGTCGTTGGCGGGATCGTGATCATGAATATCATGCTGGTCTCGGTGACGGAGCGGACACCGGAGATTGGACTGAGGAAAGCTGTAGGCGCCAACCGCCGCGACATCATGATCCAGTTTCTAGTTGAATCGGCGACGATCTCGGTGGTAGGAGGGCTCTTTGGCATTGTTGCCGGAATCTCGGTGGCGAAAGTGATCACGATGCTGATTGCATTTCCGTCGGCTGTGAAGATTTGGTCGGTGGTAGTTGGGCTGGTAGTAGCAGCGACTGTAGGGATTTTCTTTGGGGTGTATCCGGCACACAAGGCAGCGCAGCTTGATCCGATTGCAGCTCTGAGAGCGGAGCAGTAGCCATGAACATCTCGAACTATGGAGAGCCGGTGAGGCTGGCGCTGGACACGCTGCGGCGGAACAAGCTGCGGTCGGGACTGACGATTCTGGGAATCTCAATCGGGATCTCGACCGTGATTCTAATTTCGTCGGCGATCAACGGGCTGAATTCGAACATCGGCAAGTTTGTAAGTGCGCTTGGCACGAATGATCTGTGGGTCTTCCGTTTTGAGCCGTTCGGAAAGAGACCGACGACGGAAGAGCTGAATCGCAAGCAGCTCACGTATGAGGACGGGATTGCAATGCGGAGTTTGCCGCATGTGGTGGCGGTGGATCCGGCGCTGACGTATCAGAATTTTCAGCTTGGGATAGGGAATGTTTCGCTGAAGCATGGGAAGCACAAAATTAACAACACGATCCTTTACGGAGAGACGTCGGCGGTTAAGGTAACTCAGGATTTTGAGCTGCTGGAGGGCAGGCTGTTCACAGAGAGCGAGGAAGAGCGGAGAGCCGATGTTGTAGTGCTGGGGCATGATTCAGCAGAGGATCTGTTTCCCGATGGGTCGCCGATCGGTGAAGACGTGGAATGCGGGGGGAGCGTGTTCACGGTGATCGGAGTGCTGGACAAGAGCCCACAGCCATTTGGGAGCGGGCGAAACACGCAGGATAATGCTGCGTATTTTCCGCTCGGCACTTTCCGCAAGCTTCATCCGGAGATCAAGGATTTCTGGATCACGGTGAAATATGACAGTCAGGCGAACAAAGCCCTTGTGATCGATGAGATACGGGAATTGTTGCGACGGAGGAGGTCCGTGCGGTTGGAGCAGCCGGACAATTTTGCAATCTTCGGGCCGGATTCACTGACGCGCTTGTGGAATCAGCTTACGGGTGGGCTGTTTCTATTTATGGTGTCCGTGTCTAGCGTGGGACTGATGGTGGGCGGCGTGGGCGTTATGAACATCATGCTGGTGAGCGTGACGGAGCGAACACGTGAGATCGGGATTCGTAAGGCGGTGGGCGCGACGAAGAAGAACATCCTGTTGCAATTCACGATGGAGGCGATCACGCTGTGCGCGGTGGGTGGGCTGCTGGGAATAGGTGCGGGAGCGCTATTTACGCTGATTTTGCACTATGCGGTGACGTTTCTGCACGCGGCGCTATCCACGATGTGGATCATGCTTGCCATCGCTGTCTCGTGTGCGATCGGGTTGTTGTTCGGAATCTATCCGGCGTGGAAGGCAGCTAATTTGGATCCAATTGAGTCTCTGCGCTACGAGTAGCGTAGAGCCAGGGATTAGAAATTAGGAACAGGGATGAAAAGCAGCGCCACGATCCAGGTACTTGTGAACTCGAGCTGTAAAGACTCAGCACTTCTAACTTGATTAAGATGGGCGTTTGCGTGATCGGTGTCTCGCATAAAGCCCGTGAAGGATCCGTGCCAGTAATAAATAGCCGCACTCGCTTAAACTAGCTACGTGCATTCACATGCATTTGCGATGGGGCTTGAACTGCTGACCACGGTGCTTACTGTGGCGGGGATGGGGTATTTCATTGCGGCGATTGTGGCGGCGCGGTTGTTTCTGACTTCGCGGCGGAGAGCAGTGGGAAGCTACGCGCCTGGGATTTCGATCTTGAAGTCGTTGAAGGGGCTGGATCCGAGGATGCTGGATGCGTTCCGGAGCCACTGTAGGCAGGACTATGCGGGTGAGCATGAACTGCTCTTTGGTATTTCATCGCTGGAGGATCCGGCAAGGGCTGCAGTTCGGGAACTTCAGATGGAGCTTCCTGAACACTCGATTCGATTAATAGAGTGCCCGAAGCGGCTGGGATCGAATGGAAAGGTGAGCACCCTGGCGCAGATGGCGCCCCAGGCACGGCACGAGTTTCTGCTGGTGAACGATTCAGATATTACGGTGAGCCCACACTATCTGACGCGGGTGATGGCCCAATTCGCACCAGCGGAGGAGAGTTCGTCTGACCAGAAGCCGAAGCCAGTCGGCCTAGTGACGGCGTTATATCGCGGACGTGCACACGGAACTCCTTGGTCATTGCTCGAGACGCTGACGATAGCGACAGATTTTATGCCGAGCGTGCTGGTGGCACGGATGCTGGAAGGCGAGCTGCGCTATGGTCTGGGCTCGACGCTGGCGGTGAGTCGGGAGGCGCTCGGGAAAATCGGCGGATTTGAGGCGATCGTGGATCAGCTTGCTGATGATTACGAGCTCGGTGAGCGGATCCACAAGGCGGGGTACCGGATAGCGTTGAGTGCCGACGTGGTGGAGACTAGCGTGCCGCCATATGACTGGGGGGGGTTCTGCGACCATCAGTTGCGTTGGTTGAGGACCGTGCGCGATGCGCGGCCGGGGGGATATGCGGGTCTGATCTTTACGCAGGGCTTGTCGTTGGCTCTTTTGAATGTGATGGCAAGCGGAGTGAGCCTTATGAGCTTGTGGCTGCTGGCGCTTAGTTTCTTTCTGCGGATTTCGCTGGCGATGACTGTGGGGGCTGAAGTGCTTGGCGATCACCAGGTGCTGCCCTCGCTATGGCTGCTGCCAATGCGCGACTTGATCTCGACGGGATTCTGGATCGGCGGATTTGTGTCGAACGCGGTGGTGTGGCGGGGCGAGCGGTTCGAGGTCCGGAAGGGAAAGCTGCATCCCTTGGTGCAGAGATAGCGAAGAGTTTCGATCGAGAGTCACAAGGAAAACAGAGGTTACAATCGCCAGCTTGAAATGCAATCAGGCCGCTTCAGAACTTTCGCGGCAATTTGTGACAGATTCACGGAATGCTGCTATCGGGGCGGGATGGGCGTCTGCTAGATTGCCTTTACGCGGCCCAGCGTTCGTTATGTGCAGTGCAGAGCGAAGTGGTCGTGAAAGGAGAGATCGATGCAAATCCCCTCACGTATAGCTACAGGGCTGTTGCTGTGTTGCGCAGTTGCGGCTGTGCCCGCATTTGCTTTTGCACAAGATTCCGCAGCGGCCAAGCCAGCAAAGCCTCCAGTGGGAACAGCGGTTGCGCCGTCGGAAACCTATGGAAAGCTTCTCACCATGATGGAGAAGGAATTCGTTGATGCGGCCGAGGCGATGCCGGAAGACAAGTTCGACTTTTCGCCGCCTACGACGGCGGGCGACTTCAAGGGCGTGCGCAGTTTCGGCGCGCAGGTGAAGCATGTGGCTGATGCCAACTACTACTTTTTCGGCGGCAACATGTCGGAAGCCGATTTGAAGGCGAAACACGATGCAATGGAGAAGATGACTTCGAAAGCCGAGATCATCCAGGCGCTGAAGGACTCGCTCGCGCAAGCGCATACGTATGTCAGCGGCATCACTGCTGAGAACGCGTTTGTGACCACGGAACATGGGACGCGCGGCGGCATGGCCTCATTCGGATTGGCGCATATGATGGATCATTATGGACAGATGGTTGTGTATCTGCGGATGAATGGAATCGTACCGCCGGCGAGCCGGGGAAACGGCATGTAGATAGACACGAGGTTCAAGCGGCCCGGGAGCCTGCGGCTTCCGGGCCTTCGTATTATTGTTCGCGGATGGCGGAGACGGGGTTGATCCGAGTAGCGCGATGGGCAGGCAGATAGCAGGCGAGGATCGCGATTGCGGCGAGGAGTCCCACAACTACCAGAACAGTGCGGGAATCGGTGGGGCTGACACCGTATAGCATGCTGCCGATGAATCGGGTGAGGCCGAAGGTCAACGCCAACCCGAGGGCAAGGCCTATGATCGTCAGCTGGATGCCTTGCATGAGCACGAGACGCATCACGTCTGCGCGTGAGGCGCCCAAGGCAACGCGAACTCCAATCTCGTGAGTTCTGAGCTGGGTGCGATAAGAAATAACGCCGTAGATGCCTGTTGCTGCGAGTACGAGAGCAATGACGGCAAAGATGCCGGCAAAGGTGCTCGCCAGCACCGGAAATATGGTGGATGCCCTGGTGGTCTCGCGCAATGAACGGACGTCAAAGACCACGAGATGACGATCAACCTGGCGGATAGCCTCTTCGAGTGCCGGGGCAATCGCGTTCGGATCGCCAGTGGTCTGGACCATCACCGTGGGATCGTCTGAATGCTGGAATAGATTGCGATAAATCATTCCTTCAGGAAATTCGTTGACGAACTGATGCTTGGAGTTCTTTGCCACGCCAATGACTGTATAAGCGCGACCCCAGACTTTCACGCGGCGTCCCAGCGGGTTCTCGCCGGGCCAGTATCGGTTGGCCAAAGTCTGATCGACAATAACGACCGGGAGTGTGGTGCGCTTGTCATCCGGCGTGAAATCTCGGCCGGCGACGATTTGGATGCCCATCAAAGAGAAGAATCCTGATGTAACATCGGCCCGCCTGACTTCGTGTGATTCATGCATCTGAGGTACGTATCCTTCCGGATAGACGTCCGCGCTTCTGCCGTTGAAGGAGAGAGGCAGCCAGTTGCTCAGGGCTGCAACTTTGACGCCAGGCAGAGCCGAGACGCCGTCGAGAATCTTGTGCTCGATCAGGTCTGCTTCCTTGTCTGAGTAGCCGGCCATGCCGAGGCCGACCGAAGCTGTGAGGATGTGATCCTGCCGGAAGCCTGGGTCGGCTGCGCTCATATTTCGGAGCGTACGGAAGAACAACGCGGAAGAAACGAGCAGGGAAAGAGAAAGGGCGATCTGCGTGACTACAAGGCCGCTGAGCAGACGGCGATGATGTCCACCGGAGATGCTGGTTGTCTCTTCCTTCAGCACTTCGGCGGCTTCGACGCGCGAGGATCGCAATGCGGGGAATGCGCCGCAGATTACGGTCGCGAGCAAGGAGAGCGCTACGACGATGAAGATGACGTTATGATCGACGATTCCATTCAGCTCAATCGGATTGGCATTAGGTGGGATAAAGTCGGCGAACCTTTTGGCGGTCCAGGATGTCAGAGCAAGGGCAACTACACCGCCAGCGAGGGAGACGATCAACCCTTCCAAAACCATTTGCCGCATGAGCTGAAGCCGGCTGGCGCCGAGCGATTCGCGGATGGCGATTTCTCTTCTGCGGGCGACGAAGCGGACCAGAGCCAGAGTTGCCACGTTGACGCACGTGAGCAAAAGGACGAAGCCCGCAATGGCGAGGAGAATGGGAAGTGATTTGGCGAGGTAGACATTGGCGCCGAAGGGCGAACGCCACATGGGATCGAGGGTAATGTTGTTTGCGCCGATGTGGTCGTCGGGATAGGAGGCGACGATCTGACGCATGACGGTTTCAAGATCCTGGGTGGCCTGCTGGCGGCTCACGCCTGGTCTGAGGCGCCCGAGTACGTTCAGGTAAGAGGCGCTGCGGTGCGTCATGCGGTACCTGTCAGCGCCCATCGGGTCGATGGGGAGCCATGCATCGTGCCGTACTCCGGGCATGGCATTGATGAATCCCTCCGGCGCGACGCCGATGATAGTGCAGGATTGACGCGCGAGTTCGATGGGCTTGCCCACGATTGCGGCATCTCCGCCGTACTTGTTTTTCCATAGCGAATAACTGAGCACCACGAAGCGGGCGCCGCCTTCCCGGGCTTCTTCAACGGGAAGGAAGAATCGGCCAAGGGCGGGCTTGATGCCGAGGACGTCGAAGAAGTTTGCGGAGACGTTGGCGACGTAGATGCGTTCGGGGGTTCCGTTGCCTGTCAGGGTGAGCCAGTCGTGGTGATAGGCAAGCATCCCGGCGAAAGAGTGATTGCGCTCGCGGAGGTCGCGGTAATCGAGGTAGGAGAAGGGCGGGGATGGGGACGTGCTCCACTGACCGCGCATGACGCTCACCAGTTCGTTTGTATTGCTGGCCTTTGGTATGGGGTGGAGCATGGTGCCGTCGATCCAGCTGAAGACGGTGCTGTTCGCGCAGATGGCGAGCGCCAGCATGAGCACTGCGGTGAGAGTGAATCCCGGGCTCTTGCGTAGTTGCCGCAAGGCAAAGCGAACATCCTGAAGCAGTCCGGACATGGACGCCTCCTCGAGGAACTTTGCTCTTGGGGAATGAGAGTATTTGTAAGCTATGAAAGCATGCTGTGCGCCAAAGCACCATTGGCAAGAACCTGAGTAGATCGTTAGAGATACCCGATGGCTCCGCTTGTGATGGCGGCCAACATTTTGTCCAAACGATCTCGATTCTGTTCGCTTTCGAACAGCATGATCAAAAGGGGCTATGCAGTTCGTTGACAGTGGCAAGTCGCGGGGCTAGAGTCTGCGGCAGTCGTACCGATCTTGGCGGAGAAACGGAACTGGCATGAGTGAATTGCTGGATCGCGTTCGAGCGGTGTTCGTCCGCGACGGGCGGGCACGTCCCGCTTGGCGGTTCGCGCTGCTGGTGACTCTGTACTGGGCGTGCGGGTCGGTGCTGGACCCGATACTTGCGAAGCTGCACTTTCCTGACCGGGATATGACGGCTGGCGCGCTGTCGCTGAATGAGGCTTTGGATTTTGGATTGATAACTTTGTTCTCGTGGATCGTGGCCCGGATTGGAAGGCAGCGGCTGTCGGAGTATGGACTCGGCTTACGACCCGGCTGGGCTCGGCTCTTCTTCAGGGGTGTGCTTTGGGGTGCAGTTCCGTCCGTTGTGATCGTAATTCCAATCTGGATTGCGGGCGCGTGTTCCTTTCAGGGGTTTGCTTTGCATGGAACAGGATTCGTGAGGTCAGCCGCGACGTGGGGGCTTGCTTTTTTGCTGGTTGGGTTGGCAGAGGAGTTCACTTTTCGCGGCTGTGCTCAGAGAACGCTGGGCGAGGCGATAGGATTCTGGCCGGCGGCGGTGGTGCTGTCGAGCCTGTTCGGGCTCGTGCATCTCCTTTTCAAGCAGAACGAGGGATGGATTGATCCGCTTTCGGTCTCACTCTATGGTCTGTTCTGGTGCTTTACGCTGCGACGAACGGGGAGCCTGTGGTTTGCGGTTGGTTTCCATGCTGCGTCGGATTATGTGGACATGGCAGTGTTCGCCGAGCCGAATACCGGGAATGGGGGTATGGCGGTTCCCGGGCATCTGCTGAATGTGGTGTTTCACGGCCCAGTGTGGCTGACGGGAGGGCCGCGAGGAACAGAGGCGAGTCTGTTGGTGTTTCCAATCCTGGCGGCACTGTTCTGGCTATTTCACAAGTGCTACCCGGGAGCTGGCGAGATGGAGCGGAGAGAAGCGAGGCGGATGCAGGTTGCGTAAACACATAGCGCGGCCCTTGCCAGTTCGGGCTGACAGAAGGAGTGATTTGGCAGGAAGAAGGAGATTCCCCAGGTCCCGGATCGAGACCTGGGTAATCTACTAGGGCTAGAACAACTCTTCCGTGGTGGTTGTGGTGGTAATGCGGGTACCGGAGAGCGCTCCGGTGAAGCTGATTGTGACATGGCCCTGCGTGTCGTAGGCGGTCAGGGTGAAGGTGCCGGTGAAGTGGTTTCCATCCGGGGCTACGGTGACGGTTTCAGTGAAGTGCGTAGGGCCGACCGGATCTCCGATGCCATTGTTCGTGTCGTTGGGGAATTGATTGCCATACCAGGCGAAGTGGTTGAGATAGAAGCTCGACTTGCCCGTTTGCTGCCAGACGCCCAGGCAGAAGTTGCCGTCCTGGGGAGGACGAACAGAATTCATGATCTCGGTGTGATCGTTGTGCCAGACGGAGAGGGCGTTGTCGATGACGGTGTCCGGGATGGGGCTGCCGTTCATGGTTTGCGCTGTGAACAGCACGTGCCACATGCCAACGATTGACTGGCCGACCCCAAGATCGTTGTTAAGGGTGCTTGCGCGAGGGACAGCGCCATGAACAGCCGGATGAAATGCAGATGGTTTGATGAGCCTAGTGGGCATGCCGCATTGGGCGAAGGCGGCGGGGACGGATGCAATGGCGAGCACCAGGGCGACAAAAGCCGGTGCCGACCTCCAATTTTTTGACCTCATTTATTTCCTCCTCGGCCGGGCAAATCACCGGCTGCCCCCGAAGCTAAGCGCGAGGCGAGCGAAGGAGGCAATGAAGAGGAGGTGAAGATGGAGGTGAAGTTTAGGTGAAGCAGTAAGGTCTTTCAAATCGTAGCTTTTCCTGACACACTGTTTCGTATTCTCAGGGCAAGTACCCGCAGCGAACGGATTTCCATCCAGAATTCTGCGCCTGGAAGATTGCAGCGGATTCAAGGCACGAAAGACACTCTTGAGACCGTCACTCTTCGCAGGTAATCGACATTGAGAGTAACGACGCAAACCGAAGGGACGTCCAGAAGCGCGCTGGTAATGCCAAATCCGTTTGAAGGCAAGTCTGGAGCGAAAAAAGAGAGCTTAGTCTGAGAACTCAGCGAGAGAGATGTGACCGGCTTCGTGTACCAATTCGGGGATTTCCGGCTGGACTGCCAAAGATTTGAGCTTCAGCTCAATGGGCGGGCGGTGCGTGTGGAACGGAAGCCGCTCGAACTGCTGATACTGCTTGCGTCGCGGCAGGGACAGCTGGTGACGCGGGCTGAGATCGCGGAGCGGCTTTGGTCGAGCGAGGTGTTCGTCGATACGGAGCATGGGATCAATACAGCGGTTCGGAAGCTGCGGCATCTGTTGCGAGATGATGCGGAGGAGCCGAGATTTATCCAGACCGTGACGGGAATGGGGTACCGGTTTGTGGCGGCCGTGGCGGTCACGGGAACATCATCGATCTACCCTGTTACCGAAGACGGGGGAGAAGCAGATGTTTTTGGACGAAAGGGAATTGAGGTAGTCGAACGAACAACCGCGAAGACTCCAGGAAGAATCCGGTGGATCTTTATCGGCTCGTCGGGCGCACTCGCTGCGGGACTGATTCTTTTTGTCGCGGGTCAGCATCCACTGGTCGAGAGGTTAATGCTGCGAGATCGACAAACCGCGATCAGGTCAATCGCAGTGTTGCCCCTGGACAATCTTTCACGAGAAGGCGCGCAAGAGTATTTCTCGGACGGAATGACGGATGAGCTTATTACCGAGCTTGCCAAAAACTCAACACTCCAGATCACCTCGCGGACATCAGTGATGCCATACAAAGCGAAGCGTCCGGCGCTTCCTGAGATAGCGCGGACTTTGAAGGTGGATGGAATCCTGGAGGGATCGATATCGAGATCGGGCGATAAGGTTCATATGACGCTGCAGTTGATTCGCAGCGATACAGACAAGCACATTTGGGCCGAAAGCTATGACCGAGACATAAGCGCAACCGTCGGCATGGCTGAGGAAGCTGCGCATGACATTGCGAAGGAACTGCGAAGCGCCACTGTTCGCGTGGCCAACTCTCGCCGTGTGAATCCCGCGGCTCACGATGCATATCTTCGAGGTAATTTCCTCTGGTTCAGAGGTCAAAACGAAGACGCGGGCAAGGCCTTCAGAGAAGCGGTCGAGCTGCAGCCGGATTATGCACTCGGCTGGGTAGGGCTGGCGGAGTATTACGGGGTGGCGGCGGATACTTCCATGAACCCTCTGGAGGCAGAGCCACTGCAAGAGAGCAGCGCGCGCAAGGCGGTTGCTCTCGATGATCAGCTTGCGGAAGCTCATGGAGCGTACGGAGCCGCGATCCTGTTTGTGCATTATGACCCCGTTCGCAGCCTGCAGGAGCTATCGAGGGCTATCGAGATCGATCCGAAGTACGCACAAGCATGGCATACCCGGGCGCGGGCTCTGTCTTCACTCGGACGATTCGACGAGGCTATCAGAGATCAGAAGCAGGCGACACTGCTGGATCCGTTTGCGCGTCCGTGGGGAATGGCGGAGGTTTACGGCTGGGCCAGACGATGCGACGAAGCGATTGCGGATGCGCGTGCACGGATCGACTACGCGCCTGATGTTTACTTCATTCTGGCGGACAGCTACAGGTGCAAAGGGATGGGCAAGGAGGCTTCAGAGGCCTTAGAGCGCAATTACGAGCGAATCGGTGACACGAGATCTGCCGGTGCAGTTCACCGTGCGTTCGAGCGTGGCGGCTACAAGGCGGTGGTGCGGTGGCGGCTTGAGGACCTGCTCAAAAGATCAGAAAACGGCTGGGTGGCGCCGCTTGAGATTGCGAAGTGTTATGCGGAGCTCGGCAACCGCGAGAAGGCGCTGGAATATCTGGAACTCAGTTACCGTGTGCGATGTCCGGATTTGCTCTGGATTCAATCTGATCCAGCATTCGACTTCGTGCACACCGATCCGCGATATCGTTCCATCATCGCTAAGCTTGGCCTGCCAGTTCTGTTTGAGTAACAGCGGACCGGGCTGCCGCCGCCGTATTGAGGGCCACTCTTCATCTGTCGGTTGCCGGTTGTCAGTCTCTCCGGGGCGGCGATGGAGTCCTCTCTGAAGTTTCTGGGGGCAGTACTGTGGCTGCTATGCTTTGAGCGAAATGCCGCTCACTACCACAACTGAGGCGGGGGTTCCGATTCAGGGGCCGAGCGCTGCGCTGATCTATGACGACTGGTATCCGGCGCTGCGAACGGATCAGCTGCGTACAGGCAAGCTTGTGACGGCGATGCTGCTGGGGATTCCGCTGGTAGTCGGCAGGCGGAACGATGGGCGAGTGTTTGCCATGCGCGACAGTTGCCCACATCGGGGAATTCCACTGAGTTATGGATGGTTCGATGGGAATCGCGTGACGTGTCGGTATCACGGGTGGGAGTTTGAGCCGTGCAGCGGGCGTTGCGAGCTGATTCCTTCGCTCTCGAGTCACGATCATCTGGATGCCACGAAGATTTTTGCGAGTGCTTATCCGTGCGAGGAGCGGGATGGCCATGCGTGGGTGTATGTGCCGGGGCTGGGCAGTGGGAAGAAGTCGCAAGCCGCGGAATTGCGGCCGGTGCCGGAACTGGCGAAGTTTGGGCCACGGTACAGGACCGCTTTTTTGACGGCGGATCTTCCTTGCAACGTGGATCACGGAATTATCGGGCTGATGGACCCGGCGCATGGACCGTTTGTTCACCAGGCGTGGTGGTGGCGTTCGCGGACGAGCATACGAGAGAAGACGAAGAAGTTTGAGCCGATTCCGGAGGGCTTCAGAATGAGCGCGCATGCGCCGAGCGCCAATTCGGCGCCCTACAAACTTCTGGGCGTGTATGGTCAGCCGGTGGAGACGACTATCGATTTTGTTCTGCCAAACCGGAGGACCGAGATCATTCGCGCGGGGGACAAGTGGTTTTCGTCGTTGACGACGGTGACTCCGGTGACGGCTTCGACGTGCAGAATCGATGTGATCGCGGCATGGAATGTTTTTTATTGGGTTCCGCTTTTGACACCGATTGCGAAGTTCTTTGGCGCGAAGTTTGTGCGGCAGGATCAGGAGACGATGATCCAGCAGGCGCAGGGGTTGAAGCACAATCCGAGCCTGATGTTAATCGATGATGCGGACAAGCCGGCGAAATGGTATTTCGCGTTGAAGCAGGCGCGGCTGGACGGGACCGGGAAGCACCCGATGGATGGGGTAGTGGAGTTGCATTGGCGGAGCTAGGAAGACAGTTCCTAGTTCACAGTTCTCAGTTCGTAGTTGCCAGTCGCCAGATGCCAGTAGCTTGTAGCCGGTAGCCTGCAGCTGATTGGCTGTGAGCCATCAGCTCTCAGCTTTCAGTTCTACTTCCCCATGCAATAAGTGAGGGCGCGTTATTCGAAGCTGCTGTCGACGAGCTGCGCCTGACGCATAGAACTCGTGATTGATGGCGGTGTCAGGTCAGGGCTAGGGCGGGGGTTGGGACGGGGACGCGGGAGATGGTGAGCACAGTGATGTCGTCTGACTGGCCGAAGGCTTTTGCGGCGGCGGCGATGTCGGCGGCGGATTGTGAGCTAATGGCGAGTGTGCGTTCGAAGCCATAGAGTTGGCCGGAGGTGTCGGATGCTTCGACGACGCCATCGGAGAGTAGGGTGAGTGCGCGGCCGGGCGGAAGCTCGAAGCGGATCTCAGCGTAATCAACTTCTGAGACAAGGCCAAGGGGCAGGCCTGAGGGGACTTCGATTTCGACTCCGCCCGAGTAGGGCGAGAGGTGGCCGGCGTTCGCGAGCGTCACGGTTCCCTGCGAGTCGATGCGTGCACAGCAGCACGTGATGAACCCACCATTCTTTGCTTCGCAGATCTGAAGATTGAGGCGGCGGAGGAGTTCAGCGGGGGAGAGATTCTCAACCGCGAGAGTGCGCAGGGCTCCAATCGCGAGAGTTCCTGTCATTGCAGCTTTGAGACCTTTGCCGCTGACGTCGCCAACGATGATGAGCGCGGAGTTCCCGGCCTGTTCGATCACCTGATAGAAGTCTCCAGCGACCTCTTCGGCGGGGAGGTAGGCGGCCTCGATGTGCAGTCCTTGAAGGGAAGGAAGGGAGTCGGGGATGAGTTGCTGCTGAATCTCCCGGGCGGCGGCGAGCTCGGCGACTGACCGCGCCTGATCGTGAGAAACGCGTGAAAAGCGGAAGAAGATAACGATGAGGCTGCTCAGGAAGAAGAGGAGGTTGCCGAGATCGTTGGGTTCGAGTTCGATGGGTCCGATGGTGATGGTGTCGACGAGGAACTGAAAGCGGCTCCAGCCGAGGTAGATCGATGCGCTTCCGAGGTCGTAGAGGGCCAAGGTTATGGGTGGAAGAAGACTGGGCAGAACGAGCCAGCCGGCCTCGCGATTTCCGCGGCGGTACCAGATGAAAAGCAGGATGGGCAGAAGGATAGCGACGGGCAGGATGATCAGCGGCTCGATGAGCATGTAGGTCTGCGACTGGATTTTGCCGAACCAGACGAGCCACGGAATGGCGGCGGGGATGATTAGCAGATTCTGGTAGGTATTCCAGAGACGACCGAGCCGATGTCCTCCGAAGGCGAAGGTGAAACGGGTTTGGGTGATGATGGCCGCGTAGAGGACGGGATCTGCGAGGCCGACATTCCATACGAGAGGCACGAAGCCTGAGTGCTGGAGATAGTAGATGACATCAATGGTGCCGACGAGAAGAAAGTAAAGTCCGAGCCAGAAGTATTCTGTGTGACCGCGCTGGCGGGAGTAGAGCGCGAAGAGGGCGAGTCCGGCGAAGGCGATCAGCGCATTGATGACAAGCGCGGGAACGGCGTAGGAGGTGCGGTCGTGGTACATCGACTGGCGCTGGGTTTCGATCGCATCGGGGGTGCCGAGGTAGACGGACATGAACTGGGGGAAGCGCCAGGCAGCGTAGCCTGTGGGGATGCGCGTGCGGAGGGCGATGATGATGTCGGTGGGGCCCTCGCGTATGGTGTAGACCCGTTCGACGGGACGGTTTACCTGAAGACCGGAGAGGATTTCAGGGCCGGGAACGGGTGCGCCGTTGATGTAGAGCGAGTATGTGCCAATGCCGCCCTGGATAATAAGGCCGAGCTCGGGGTGATTTTCATTTAGCTTGATGTGGCGTCGGAACCAGCGCCAGCCGGGCTGCGCGGCACCGAGGTCGTCGAGACGGACGAGTTCCCATTGTGAGTCGTCGAGGGATGGGTTGGACCACGACGATTCGTCGCCTTCGTGGGTCAGCCAGCCGCGGTCGATGTCGGTGATCCAATCCTGGGCGTGAGGGCGGTCGATGAGGTTGGGGCCGTCGGGGTCTGGTGCGGATGAAGACTGCTGTGCGCCGAGCCGGAGTGAAAGGCACAGCGGGATCAGAAGGATGAGGAGGAGGAGTCTTTTCATCGCGACGCCGAGTACATGGTACTCGGTTAGAGTCCCAGCGAAGCAGATGGTTTCGGGATCGAACGCGAGGATCTCGAGCTGATTAGCCGAAGACAGCTTAGCTGGCTTGGGATTCGTCGCTCTGGTCGGTCAGGTCGGCGTCTTCGCCTTCGATGGAAATGCGGAGAGAGCGTAGGAAGTTCACGTCGTTCTTGGTGAACTTGGTGCCGTCTTCGTTGACCTCGGTGGAGTCAGTGTTCTCGCCTTCTTTAACCTCGTTAAGACCGATGGTAGCCTCGAGCATGAGGAGGACATCGAATCCGTGCTTGCGGATATCCTGTACAACACCAGCGATCTGCTCGCTTTCGATAACTGACTCATGGATCGCTTCACCGAGTTGTTGGATCAGTTCGCGCAGACGAGATGTCACAAATTTCCTCCGGCAGCTACCAGCGCGGGGAATGGCGCAGGGGCGGCAAGTGATTTAACTACCTTACTTGGCGAGCGGCCCTCCGGCAACTGGCATCTTGCTTTGGATGCGTGGAGGCGGAGAGATGTCCGCCGCTGCTACCATCATAATCGGAGTGAGACCTCAGACGATTGGACGGGTACTTGGGATTGGGCTGCGCGTTGCAGGCCGGATGGCGGGACAGGCCATTATGGGCGAGGACGCGCAAGGCACGGCTCGCGCGCAGCAAAATGCCGCGCCAAGCGCGCAAGGGCGGGGCCGGGCAGCAGGCGAGGCGACGCGGAATGTGGGACGCGGAGTTTCGGGATTTTTCAAGCCATTCAAGAGAGTGGGCAGCAAGATATTGCTTGAGGTAGTGAGCGTGTTTTTTCTGCTGCCGGTGGTGGCGTTTGCACCGGTGCTGTGGAGGACGCGGGCGAGCTGGCACGATGGGCCGGATCACAGGACGTTTCTGGCGTGCGCGGTGGTGATGGTGGTGTTCCTGTATCTCGGGGTGAGCTCGTTCTGGCGTGCGCGGAGACGAGAATAGGGGTCAATTCCGAGGCAGAGCCGTGGACAGGATCTGAATCAACTCTGAATTGTTGAGCTGCATTCAACGCAGCAAACTTAAATGCCGAGTGCCGGCGTGATTTGTGAGGACAGGGACCCCCTGGACAAGAGAGTTCCAAAAGCAATCGCTAAGAAATCATAGGGTTCGCACGAGAGAGCGGGAGCCGGATTTGTGACACTCGCTTCAGTGCTCGGAAAAACGAGTGTTCAGCTACCAGTCGCGAGTTTCAGTTTTGAAGCGAGACGGCATTGTTGGGGAAGAGCGCCACGAAAGCCGGCGTTCACTTAATGAGTGCTTGAGAGAGCGGACTCGAGGGGGCCCAAATGCCGTACCACCAGGTCTCCGGCGATGGTTCAACGACGGTCTGATAGTGGTCGGTGATGTAGCGGCAAACTTCTTCGCGTGGGGAGTCGGTATGAGTGACTTTACCGATGTAGGGGGACAGGAGAAGTACCTGCAGATAGTGCTTCTCGGCCGTAGGGTTAGGCAGGCAGTAACCTTCGGGCCGGGCGGGGAGGATGAGCGCACGGTCGGGGTTCACAGTCATCTCCCCGACCTTTTGGTGAATTGAATGCGGCATGCTGACATTGATGACATCTTCGAAGCGACCGTATTCGATACGCGGCGATTGATATGTGCCGAAACCATCGGGGCGGAAGCCGAATGGAGCGACGTAGTTGCCGGGCCACATGTCCAAGAAGGCCTGGATCTTTGCCTCGGGAGGGCGGACCTCGGGGTGCTTGTCAAAAAAGCGAGCTGAGCGAAGCTGGGGAACGAAGAGATAGAACTCCGACAGGTTAGGAGCGAGAAAGACGAAGAGCAGATATGCCAGCGCGTAGACAGGCCAGACTCTTCTGAAAAGCGACATATAAAGCAGGCTTGCAAGGAAAGTAGCGAGTCCGTTCCAAAAGACGTGACTGGGATCGCAACGCCCGAGTGCGGCTGCGATCATTGGGATTGAGAAGAAGAGCAGGCCGAGGGTGGGATCGTCCATTGCACGGTTCATGAAGGTGCGATATAGCCAGCAGGCTGTGACGAAGATCGCGACGAAGTAGACGAGGTTCGTCACGCCCGGAACGATGGGGAAGTTGATGGCGCCACCACCATCGGCAAGCATGGCGTCGAGAACGTGGAGCTTGTGCGCGATTGCGAAGATTGCACCGTATGCGATGACGAGCAGCGCTGAGACGAGCACTCTTCTGGAGAGCGCGATAGGACGGCAGAAGAGCGCGACGCAGCCGCTGGCGAAGGCGAATGCGACGGCAGTTTCGGGCGAGGAGAGAACGAGGAGCGCACAGAAGAGACTGCACAAGAGCACGTCTATCGCGACTCGCATTGTGCGCGGGTCGCGGAAATGCGAGTTTAGTTTGACGACGAAATAGAGAGGAAGTGCGTAGCGCAGGAAGGTGTAGTTCGTCCCCATGCGGATGGTTGCGAAGAGGCCTGCGGCATACAGCATAACGAAAATCGCAGACTTAGCGGGGGTGGGGAAGCGGATCTCGTCGATGCATTTGAAAAGCAGGTAAGCCCCGAGAAGATAGCTGAGGGTCCAGAAGAGATAGTAAGCATCGGCGACGTTGAGGGGCAGGAGACGGTGAAGGAAGAGCGGGCCATAGAGCTGAGCGGGGCCGTAGACGAATTCGAAATCGAGATAGGGCGAGCGACCCTGATCCAGAAGCGCGATGCGATCGATGAGGTAGTAAGACTCTCCAAAGCCGTGATAGCGGCCGGCAAGCAGGTACATGGCGGCGCATCCAAGCGCGACTAATAGAAGTGATACAAGCAGCATCCAGCGGGGGAGCGGGGAGGGTCCGCATGTCTTTTGTGGCTGCAGATTGAAACCGCGGGTGAGCACCACACCGAGCGCCACGAAAAACAATAGGAGAATGATGCCGATCCGGTTGTTGTAGCCGAACAGATAGGAATCGGACGCGGATGGTGCTGAGGGCACGAGGTGCGGCAGGTAGAAAATGGAGGCGAGTGCGATGACGACGTAAGGGATGAACCAACGCCTAGTCGAGCGCCAGACCTCGGAAGGCCCGGCAGCGATGACGGGGCGGAATTCCGTCGATAAAGGTAGATCGGCTGTGTTCTTCATTTCGACAGGGCTCTTGTTAGATGCCGGCTATGTACCTAGAGGTTTTCAGGCCCGCTTCGGGCATTCAGAGCCGAGGCCGGTTCGGGTTGAAGAAGTGCCAGGCGGCCAAGGCAAGAGCGAGAACTGCGAGTCCGTACGCCATCCACGCGTAACGGCCGGTGTGGATCTGCCAACCGCGCCAAAAGGCGATGGCGGCAGCGACGATCATGAGAATACCGCGGAAGGGGTTCAATGGCATTTCCTGATGCGCGAGTTGGATTCTAACCCGCGTGAACGTGGGGCAGGCGAGATTCGAGGAGTTTTCGCCGAAGCTCGAGCGCGCAGGAGAGGGTCTTGACGTCGTGTACCCATTCGGGCAGGAGAATGGAGAACGCGAGGCCTTCCAACTCTGAGAGGATGCCGAAGATGAGAGCGGCGGTAAGGAGCCAAGTGTCACGTTTGAAGCTGAATAGCGACCCTACGGCCAGCATCAGGAATAACCCGAAAAGTTTTGCGGAATAGGCGTGATAGCTCGCGATGCGGCCGAATTTGATGAGGTCGAGGAGAAGGCGCGCGGCTTCGAGGGCCATTACGGATCCGACAAGCCAAAGACGATGATGAATTGCGGGTGTGTTAATGATGAGCACCGCAATCAGAACGAAGAGATAGAAGACGATATCTACGATGGTGTCGGAGATGCGAAGAGCGGCAGTAGCCGTGCCGAAACGTCGAGCGAGGACGCCATCGTAGATGTCTGAAATGGGTCCAGAAAGGAACAGGATTCCGAGCCATAGTTCAGGGCCGGGCTCGCGAGATGAGGCGAGCACGATAACCGGCCCGAGAATCAGCCGGAAGACAACCAACGACCACGGAATGATAATGCGCCAGGTCACGTTTTGATCTTCCTTGAACGGATCTGGTGGTCGGTTTGACCGTGCCTCGGTGAGATCCCTATCGTTGACAAGGTATAGCAGACTCCGGAGAAGAGGTACATAGAATGAGCACTCCATCAGCACCTGTGGCGCCCGCGTTGAAGAAGACTGCATTGAATGCAACCCATCGTGCGTTGAAAGCGAAGATGGTGGACTTTGGCGGATGGGATATGCCGGTGGAGTACCCGTGCCCGGGCGGAGGATTGATTGCGGAGCATGTGGCGGTGCGAACTGCGGTGGGGCTGTTTGACGTTAGCCATATGGGAGAGATCCAGTTTCGCGGGCCGGGTGCATTGGCTGCGGTGCAGCGGATCACAATGAACGATGCTTCACGACTGAAGGATGGGCAGGCGCACTATTCAGCCCTGCTCACGCCGGATGGAGCGTTTGTAGACGACATTCTTGTACATCGGCTCAGCGAGAATGACTATCTCTTGGTGGTGAATGCGGGGACCAAGGACAAGGATTACGCATGGATCAGGCAGCAGGTTGGAGGGTTTCCGGGCATTCATCTCGCGGACTACTCAAGCTACTACTCACAGCTTGCGGTGCAGGGACCGCGTGCGCAGGAGACGCTAGAGAAATTGACGAAGACTGATCTGAGCGCGATCAAGAACTATTGGTTCACCTGGGGGCAGGTTGCAGGCGTAAACAACGTGCTGATTGCGAGAACGGGTTATAGCGGCGAAGACGGCTTCGAAGTGTACATCCCGAGTGATGAAGCGACGACGGTGAAGGTTTGGAATGCGCTGATGGACGCCGGTGCATCGTATGGAATCAGGCCGTGTGGGCTGGGAGCGCGGAACACGCTGCGGCTGGAGGCCGGGATGAGCCTGTATGGGCATGAGATTTCGGAGGAGATCAATGTGCTGGAGGCGGGGCTGGAGCGTTGGCTGAAGATGGACAAAGGGGAGTTTATCGGTCGCGAGGCGCTCGGGAAGGTTCAGGCGGAAGGCGGACCGAGGCGGAAGATCATCGGCCTGGAGATGGTGGAGCGCGGAATTGGACGGGACGGGTATCAGGTGTTTTCGCTGGAAAGCGAGCCGATCGGGCAGATCACGTCTGGGTCGCCGGCGCCGTTCCTTAAGACCAATATTGCAATGGCTCTTGTGACCAGCACGGCGGCGGCGAGCGGAGCCGATTTGCTGGTCGACGTGAGAGGAAATCGGGTACGGGCGAAGCAGGTGCCATTGCCGTTCTACAAGCGGGCGAAGAAGTAGATGGGAGTGCCGGGGCTGAGGCGGTTTTTCGCAGGCGCGGCGCTTGTCTTTGTTTTCGTTTTCTTCTGTGCTTTCGTTTGGGCTCAGGATGCTGATGGTTCACCTCAGAAAGTTACTTCCCTCAAGGAAAAGTCAACTCTTGGGATTACCACGCTGCAATCATGGTTCGAGCCGAAGACAGGCCTCTATCGAACCACGGGGTGGTGGAACTCAGCAAATGCGATCACCACTCTTGCTGACTACACGAGAGTGACGGATGATCGTCAGTTCGCGAGTGTCTTTCCAATCACGTTTTCGGCGGCTCAACGAACCAGCCCTGGGTTTCTGAACAACTACTACGATGACGAAGGCTGGTGGGCGCTGGCGTGGGTTGATGTTTATGACATCACGCATGAACAGCAGTATCTGAAGATGGCTGAATCGATTTTTGCGGATATGACTACGAGTTGGGACGAGACCTGTGCGGGCGGGATCTGGTGGAGCAAGGAGCGGACGTACAAGAACGCGATTGCGAATGAGTTGTTCCTTTCTGTTGCGGCTCATCTGGCGGCGCGAAACAACGACGGGAAGACGAAGGAGCGGTATCTCAACTGGGCGAAACGTGAGTGGAAGTGGTTCGCGAATACAGGCATGGTCAATGCGGGCCATCAGATAAATGACGGCCTCGACGCGAAGTGCGCGAACAATCAGAAGACTACATGGAGCTACAACCAAGGTGTTGTCCTAGGCGGGCTGTCTGAACTTTATGGCGAGACGCACGATGGAACGATGCTGGATCAGGCGAATGCAATTGCGGCGGCAACGCTGGTGAATCCGGCGTTGATCGACAAGCAAGGCATTTTGCGCGAATCATGCGAGCCCGAGTGCGGGGCGGACGGCACTCAGTTCAAAGGCATCTTTGTGCGCAATCTGGCGGCGTTACATCGGATTGCGCCGAGCGCGAGCTACAGGGACTTCATTCTCAGGAATTCGGACAGCGTGTGGAAGGGGATGAAGCCGCCGAAGTACGAGATCGGAACGAGTTGGAATCCGCCTTACGGGGTTGTGAATGCGAGCACCCAGAGTTCTGGTGTGGACGCTTTGCTGGCTGCGGCCGCGGTGGGAGCACGCTGAGCGAGGACCCCGGTGCTCTATCCGCCATGCCCGTTGCATTTAAGAACGCCGAGGAAGGTGGTGAAAGGGCCGACTTCGTTGCGATAGCTGCCGGCGAGGATGCGGGAGATCTGATGCAGGTGGGTCAGATCGTGGGCGGCCCATGTGGCAAGAAGTTCTGAGAGCGTGACCGTGCCGAGCGCGGGATGGCTCCCACGTTGTTCAAGCTGCGTCGGCTGCAGGTTGAGCGAGAGAAGTCCGTCGAGGCAGACGGCCCGGGTGCGCGAGAACTCGCCGAGGAGTTGCGGGAGGGATTTGCCACGGCACTCTTCGACGTGGCCCCAACGATCGAATTTTTCGAAGGGGCTGGACTCGCCGTGCTCGAGGATATGGCGCGCACGCGGAAGCCAGTTTTCCTTGTCGGCGTAAATGAGATGACCGATGACGTAGGGGATGCTGAAGGTGCCTTCGCCTTCGTTGCGGTTTGTCCAGAACTCGGGAAGATCGCGGAGAAGCGCGTCCAAAGCAGCGGGCGTGCGCTCGAGTAGCGTGATCGTATCAGAGAGTCTGTGGGCCATAGTTTCGGGATGCTGCAGCTTCGGGGAGTGATGCAAAAAGAAAAAGAGCGGAACCTGCGCTCCGCTCCGGCTGAAATGCTTCGCGTCTTCAGACCTGCATGACTTCGGCTTCCTTTTTGCGGGAGAGCTCTTCCATGCGTCGAATTTCTTCGTCGGTCATTTTCTGGACTTCTTCCATGGCGCGCTTCTCGTCGTCTTCGCTGACTTTTTTATCCTTGGCGAGCTTCTTGAGGGCATCGTTTCCGTCGCGCCGAACGTTGCGAACAGCGGTGCGGTGCTCTTCGAGTATGCGGTTGAGGTGTTTCACTACGTCGCGCCGGCGCTCTTCCGTCATTGGTGGAACGGGCACGCGGATGAGCTTGCCGTCTGAGAGTGGATTGAAGCCAAGGTCAGAGGCCTGAATAGCTTTCTCAATTTCCTTGACGATGGAGGGATCGTAGGGCTGAATCAGGATCGTCTGTGGTTCTGGCGTAGAGACCTGGGCCATCTGCGTGATCGGCGTGGGAGTGCCGTAGTAATCGACCTTGATGGCATCGAGCATGTGAGCACTGGCGCGGCCGGTGCGCGTTGATGCGAGGTTAGACTGGAAGCCGGCGACCGCCTGGTCCATGCGCCGCTTGAGATCGGCATAAAGTGATTTCGTTGCCGGATTTCCGGCCATAAACGAGCCAGCCATAAACAACCCCCATTGAATCAATTGCCAACGGTAATTCTACAACCTGCCGGAGGGCTACATTGTGGAGGCGGAAATGCCTGTAGCCGTGGCTTGCTCGTGGGCGTGGTAGCTGGAGCGGACAAGGGGGCCGGACTCGACGTGGCGGAAGCCCATGCGGAGGGCTTCGGTTTTGAGATCGACGAATTCTCGGGGCGTGTAGAGGCGGGCCATGGGCAGGTGGTCGCGCGAGGGGCGCAAGTACTGGCCGATGGTGAGGATGTCGCAGTGGACGGAGGCGAGGTCGCGGAAGACAGAGAGGAGTTCGTGGGTCTCTTCGCCGAGACCGACCATGACTCCGGATTTCGTAATGCCGGCGGGGTTGAGTTCTTTGGAGTAGCGGAGGAGCTCGAGAGTGCGTTCATAGCGGGCACCGGAGCGGACGGCGCGGTAAAGGCGCGGCACGGATTCGGTGTTGTGGTTGAGCACTTCAGGTTTGGCGTCGACTACAATTTTGATGGCTTCGCGATCGCCCTGGAAGTCGGGGATGAGGACCTCGATGCGGCAGCCGGGGGCCTGCTGTCGAATCTCCTCAATGACCATCGAGAAGACGCGTGCTCCGCCAAGGAGGTCGTCATCACGATTGACACTGGTGATGACGGCGTGTTCGAGACTGAGAGTGGCGATGGCTTCAGCTACGCGGCGGGGCTCGTCGAAGTCGATGGGTTCGGGGCGGCCTTTGGGGACGGCGCAGAATCCGCACCGGCGGGTGCAGAGGTTGCCGAGCAGCATGAAGGTGGCGGTTTTGTGATGCCAGCACTCGCCGATATTAGGGCACTGGGCGCTTTCGCAGACCGTGTGCAGGCCGAGGGAGCGTGCGAGGCGCTTGAGAGAGTGGTAGTTCTCGCCGACGGGAGCGCGGGCCTTGAGCCATTCAGGCTTGGGAGCAGGGACGCGGCGAGCGGGCTGGATCTGGACGAGGTCCATCTCTGGGTATTGTAGCGAGAGTTGCCAGTCGCCAGTTTCCAGTTATCAGTTCGGGGTCTTCAGTCACCAGTTGACCCAGCTAGCGACAAAGACAAAGGCGTAGCGAGGGTCGGGCACCCAGACAGTGTGTGGGGGGATCCGCATAGCGGCCTTTTCTTGGAAACTGTGCTGCCGGACGGTTTAGGGATGTGCACCCAGTTTTGGTGAATTATTCGGCTTGTTTGTTGGGTTGAGGGGGAGGCATCGATCCGGGTTTGAGGTATTTGTCCCACCAGGCTAGCCAACGTTCGTAGCGGTCTTTGATGAAGCTAGGGCGGGTGAAGCCGTGGAACTGGCTGGGGTAGACGATGAGTTCGGTCGGACGCCCGAGAGACTTGAGCGCCTGATACATTTGCTCGCCGCCGATGAGCGGGACGTTGAAGTCTGAGGAGCCACCCATGAAGAGCATGGGAGTGTGTACGCGCTTGTCAATTTCGAGGAACGGATAGCTCATCTTGACGTAGAGCTGTGGGTTCTTCCATGGTGGGCCGAGTTCATTGTCGTATTGAAGGATGTATTGATCGACTCCGTAAAACGACATGGGATTGGCAACACCGGCTCCGCTGATGCCGGCCTTGAACCGGTCGGTGCTGGCGACGGTGTAGTCGGTCAGGATGCCGCCGTAGCTCCAACCGGTGACGGCGAGGCGGTTGGGATCGGCGATACCAAGAGCGACTGCTTTGTCGACGCAGGCGAGCAGGTCTTCGACTTCATAGTGTCCCCAGTCAGCAGCGATGGCTTTGGCGTAGTCCTGACCCCGGCCGGAACTGCCCCTGTAGTTGACATTGAGCTCGGCGTAGCCCTTGGTGGCGAGCCACTGGCGGAGGAAGTCGAAGCTATGGGTGTCCTGGCCGTTGGGACCACCATGAATGAAGAGGATGGTTGGAACAGGCGTGCCTGCCTGGAAGCTGGCAGGTTTGGTGATGAGGCCGTGGACTTCAATGCCTTCCTTGTCTTTGGCTTCGAGGTCTTCAGTGGGTACGAGGTTGAGGTCGGCGACGAGCGCATCGTTGTGAGTGGTGAGTTTGCGGAGAGAGCCATTCTCGAGTGCGTAGATTTCCGGAGGCGCGGTGTCGTTGGTATAAAGCACGGCTGTGTGGCCGCCGGCAGCATCAAGGGAGACCACGGTGCCCTGCTGCGGTAGCAGACGCTTGATGCCATTGGCGGAAAACTCAACTTCGGCGGGGTATTCGTTGCGGTCGTCGGCGACGAGATAGGCGAGATGGCCGTTGGAGGAATAGTACGGGTGGTTGACACTGCGGTCGAATTTGGCAGCGGGATAGGTAACCTTGCCATCGATGGTGACGACGGCCGGTTTGGCCTGCGAGTATTCGAGAAGATTGATCTTGGCGCCCTGGGTGTAAGCGATGGATTTAGAGTCGGGCGACCAAGAGAGATGGCCTCCATCGGGACCGGGCCAGGTGGTCAGCTTCTTCGGTGTTGAGCCGGCTTTCGGTTCGACGATAAAGACATCGGGATTGTCGGTCCGATCGGGGTCGGGGTCCTGATTACTGACGAAGGCGATCCACTTGCCGTCCGGCGACCAATCGGCATCGTTCTCGTTGACGTTCTTACTGACGGTGACTTTCTCGGTCTTCTTTGTGGTCAGGTCCCAGAGATATAGCGCATTGTAGGCGTCGTTGCGGAGATAGCCCTGGATGTCCTGTTTGAAGTGATAACGATCAATTACGACGGGCTTTGGCGGCGCGGGCGGCTTGCCTTCTTCCGGATCAGGTTCGGCCTTGGGATGAAGAGTGAGGAGGAGTTTTTGGGAGTCGGGGGACCAGCTATAACTTTGGATGTTCTGGTCGGTGATGTTGGTGAGCTGCTCGGCTTCACCGCCGCGGCGGTCCATGATCCAGACCTGATCGCCTTTTACCGTGCCTGGACGTGAAGACATGAAGCTGATGTAGCGGCCGTCGGGGCTGAACTTTGGAGCGGAGGCGCCTTCCTTACCGTAGGTGAGTTGCAGATGGACGGAGCCGTCCCACTTCACCATCCAAAGGCGCGTTTGGGATTTGTCTTCCTTGGTGTCAACCTGGCTGACCGTGTAGAGAATCCATTGGCCATCGGAGGAGATAACTGGTGGGCCGACACGCTGGAGCTTAGCTAGGTCATCAAGAGTGATGTCTCGTTTTTTTGGTGTGTCGGCGGCGTGCAGGTAAGTGAATGCGGCAAATGTCAGAGTAAGGCAAAGAGAGGACTTCACCAGTTTTGGCAACATGGGCAGAGATTAACATTCGTGGTTGACGGACCTCTACGGGATTGTGTCGAAGCCTGATGATCAGGGTGAGAGGCGGATCATGAGGGTGATCAGCGGAGTTTTTCCCGAACTTCGGTCCGGATCAAGTATAGGAAGAAGACCAGATTGAGAAGGCCTTGGATGAGGGAGGGCGCGAGATGCCATTGCGCGAAAACCCAGAGGTTGTAACCGCTCAGAAGCAGTACTGCGGCCAGAGCCATGGCCCATGCCCAGCGGAAGAGCATGAGCAAGCCGCCGCAGGATGCGAGGAGGAAAACCGGCAGGAGCAGAAAGAGCTTGGGGTAGTGTCCGCCGACAGCGCCGATCACAATCACTACGGAGAGAAGAAGCAAGTAGAGCGAGATGGCGACGAGACCAGGAAGAGGGAATGGGAAGGCCTTCGTGGGAGAAGGACCTCCTGCGTCTGCGGTAGCTGGTACAACCGGGTGATCGTCACCCGAGGAGTTTCCCGACCGTGGTCGCTCATTTGTCATAGCGAGTGCATATAGGCGAGCAGGTCGTGCAGCCGCTGATCATCAAGTGCGGTGCCGGGCATTGTGCCGTGGCCATGGAGTATGACAGCGGTTAGGCGTTCGTCGGTGGGGGGTGCGCCTGAGGGCATGGCTTTAATTTTGGTGATGGCCTGAAGACCTGGGCCATGTAGGCCGCGGGTGGAGGTCGGGTAATGACATTTTGCGCAGGCCTGCTGGAAAACGGCAGCGCCGCGGGCTTCTCCCGGAGTCCACTCGGAGGAGGGCTTGGAGGGCGGCAAAGTCTTGCAGCCGGTCGTCGCGATCATTGTGGCGGCGCAGGCAAGCAGAGCAAAGAAAAGGCTCGATAAGCGTATCTGCATATCAGGCTTGATGATACAGCGGACAGAATGAGTCGGATCCTAAGCCGGTGAACAGGTGTGTCCAAGAGCACAGTTCACTTTCATAGACATCTGGAGCATAGCCTTATCCAGCATTGATCAGATGGCCAGTTTGAAACCTTTTGCGGTGGCATTTCGCAAGACATTTGGGGAGGCACGCGAGGAGGCGGTTGTTGAATGGCTGAATTCAGGGAGATCGCTCGCCGGAGCAGGCGAACAGGAGTGGTAATCGGGGGAAGGCCTCAATGAAACGGCGGATTGTCATATTTGCCAGCGCGGCGGCGCTGCTCATCGCGTTGGTATGGGTTGCGTCCGCGTGGATCGGGCATCGTAGCCGGTTCGAGTACTCGGGCACAGTCGAGACGCGAGAGATCCAGATTGGATCGAAAGTTGGCGGGAGGGTCACGGAAGTTCCGGTCGAAGAGGGACAGGTTGTGAAGGCGGGTACGCAGCTGGTGCGCTTTGAATGCGATGAGCTTAAGGCGCAAAGGGCGCAGGCTGCGGCGGCGCTGGCACAGGCGCAGGCGGATGCGGAGAAGATGGCGCGCGGAAATCGGCCTGAGGAGATTGCGCAGGCGGAGGCGACGGCAAGGGCGCAGAGGGCCGCATTTGAGGAAGCAAAGAACGGCCCGCGGCGGCAGGAGATCGAGCAGGCGCAGGCCGATTACAAGGCTGCTTCGGCGGACGCGACGAACGCGCGAATCTTCTATGAACGGATGGAAAAGCTGATTGCGACGGACACGATTTCGCGGCAGCAGTTCGATGACGCGCGGGAGAAGCGTGATGCAGCGGCACAGCGTGCGGAGTCGGCGCGGCAGAGACTGGCTCTGCTCGAGGCAGGCACACGGCAGGAGGATGTGAGCGCGGCGGAGGCGAAATTCAAACAGGCAGAGTCTGCAGCGATGCTCGCTCGGAAAGGATTCCGCAGGGAGGATGTTGCAGCCGCTCGGGGCAGGATGGCTGAGGCCCAGGGCAGGGTAGCGGAATTGGACGCACGCCTTCGAGAAGCTGAGCTGATAGCTCCAGCGGATGCGGTGTTGGAAGTGGTGAGCGTCCGGCCCGGAGATCTGGTGCAGTCTGGGCGGATTGTCGTGACGATGCTGGAGGCGTCGCAGCTCTGGGTGAAGGTATACGTGCCAGAGACGGATCTGGCACATGTGCGTGTGGGGCAGAAGGCGACGGTGCGGGTGGACAGCTTTGGCGGTCGCGCATTCGAGGGGCACGTGGGGCAGATTGCGTCGCAGGCGGAGTTTCTGCCGCGTAATGTGCAGACAAAGAGCGATAGGGAACACCAGGTGTTTGGGGTGAAGGTGTACGTGTATAACTCGCAGCAGGTGCTCAAGTCGGGTATGTCCGCGACGGTGCGACTGCAATGACCGAGATCATCGCGGCTGATCACCTGACGATTCGGTTCGGCTCGTTTACCGCGGTGAGCGACGTGAGCTTTGACGTAAGTAAGGGAGAGCTTTTCGGCTTCCTGGGACCAAACGGGTCGGGCAAGACAACGATCATCAAGGCATTGTGCGGGCTGCTGAAGCCGACTGAGGGGACTGGGCGCATTCTGGGGATGGATATCCGGAAGGATGCTACAGAGATACGGCGGCATGTCGGATATATGTCGCAGAAATTCGGTCTTTATGAAGATCTCACGGTTGCGGAGAACATTGGGTTCTACGCAGGGGTTTACGGGCTGGACTCGACGAGAGCGGCAGAGCGAACGCGCGAGGTGCAGGCTCTGACAGGGATTGAGTCGTACATGCATCGGCGGGCAGGACAGCTTTCGGGCGGGTGGAAGCAGAGATTGGCGCTGGCGTGCTCGATTATTCATTCGCCGCAAGTGGTGTTTCTCGATGAGCCGACGGCCGGGATCGATCCAGTGGCCAGGCGAGCCTTGTGGGATCTGCTGTTTCAATTGTCGGGGCAGGGCGTGACGTTTTTTGTGACGACGCACTATATGGATGAGGCGGAGCGGTGCGGACGAGTTGGATACATCTACCTGTCGAAGCTGATTGCGATGGGGACAGTGGCGGAGTTGCAGAGGCTGCCGGAGGCGAATCCTGCAGGGACCTCGCGAATTCAGATCAAAGTTGAGAATCCGTCGGAGATGCTGGACGGGATTCGTCACATGCAGGGCGTGCGAGAGGCGACAATTTTTGGACACTCGATTCATGCGCTTGCAGAGACGGCCAGCGTTGGCGAAATGCGAAGGCGTCTTCCGCAGGCGAGGGTCGAGACGATCGAACCATCTCTTGAGGATGTGTTTGTCACGCTGACGTATCGAATCATGGAGTCGCAGCGATGAGGGATTTGTTCCGAGGGCTGGTGCCGGTATGCCGCAAGGAATTTCTGCATATCATTCGCGATCCGGGCACGCTGTTTTTTGCGCTGCTGATTCCGATGATTCAGCTGTTTTTGTTTGGATTTGCCGTGGATACGAACATCCGGCAGGTTCCTACAGTCGTCCTGGATGAATCGCACACGCAGGAGAGCCGGCGCTTGCTCGAGTCCTTCGCGGGGTCCGATGTGTTTCAGCTGAAGATGTATGCGCAATCGCAGGATGAGCTTTATGAGGCGGTGCGGGCGGGCAAAGCGCGGGTTGGCATCAGGATTCCCTTCGATTACGCGCGCCGGTTGCTGGATGGAACGACAGCAACTGTGCTGGTGCTCGTTGATGGATCAGACTCGAGCGTTGCCGGGCAGGCGATGAGTACGGCAACGGGTGTGGCGCTGAAGGAGTCGCTGGGGCGTGCATTGCCCGCCGGAGCGATGCCGATCGAGGTGCGACCGTCAGTCCTCTACAATCCGGCGACACGGTCAGCGAATTTCTTCGTGCCCGGGCTGATTGCGATTTTGCTGCAGGTGATGGCGATCCTGATGATCGCACTGAGCCTGGTGCGAGAGCGAGAACGCGGCACGCTGGAGCAACTGACGATGACACCGGTAGCGCCACTCGGACTGATGCTAGGCAAGATGATTCCGTACGGGGCGCTGACGTTCAGTGAGCTATGCGCGATCTTATTAGTGATGCGGACGGTCTTCCTCGTTCCCGTGCATGGGAATGTAGTTCTGCTGCTCGCTCTGTCAGTTCCGTTTCTGCTGACAGTGCTGGGGATTGGACTGGTGATTTCGACGCGGGCGCGAACACAAGCGGAGGCATTTCAGCTTTCAATGGGGACTATTCTGCCATCGGTGTTTCTGTCGGGCTACATCTTTCTGATCGAGAATATGCCGCCATTTTTTCAGGTGATCAGCCACCTGATTCCAGCGACCTACTACATTCAGATACTGCGCGGGATCATTCTGCGCGGTGCGGGAATCGGGGAGTTGTGGATGAGCGCGACCGTATTGATTGTGATGGGGTGTGGGTCGACCTTTCTAGCGGCGAGATTGTTTGTGCGCCAGGGTGCGAGCTGAGGATCAGTCACTGCAGTGCGTAGCCTTACTCGGACGCGGCGATGGCTTCGCATATTTTCTCGATTGCAGGGACTTCTGCCAGGCTGCCTGGGCGATGGCCGTTGATAAGGATGGAGAAGGCGATTGTCCTTCCGCTATTTGCCTGGAGGTAGCCGGAGAGCGCGTTGGTTTCGTTCAGGGTGCCGGTCTTGGCCCAGAGTTTTCCTTTAAGGGAAGAGTTTCTAAAGCGGGTGTAAAGCGAGCCATCTATGCCGGCGACCGGAAAGCTATTGCGCCAGGCTTGGCCCCAGTGCTGGTGCGAGGCATAGGAGAGCAAGTGGGTGTAGGCGCGGGGAGTGATGCGATCATCCATGCTCATGCCTGAGCCGTCGTAAAAGAAAAAATCGGAATCAGGAATACCTGTGTCGATCAGGAACTGGCGGACCACGCGGGTTCCCTGTGCGAGGCTGCCGTCTTTGGCGAACGCCTTTCCGAGCATACGGAGGAGAAGTTCGGCGTGGAGGTTCTGGCTGATTTTGTTCGTAACGGTGATGTCCTGTGCCACCGGAACGGAGGTGCGGTGCGCGAGGAGGCGGCGATTGTTGATGGGAGCTTCTATGGTTTCAATCGCAAGAGGGGCGAGCCTTAGAGATTCGGAGCGCTCGCCGATGAAATCGCCGGTGCCTTCGGGGAGGCGATGTGCAGCAGCAGGGTCGCCTTTGACAATCACGCCGCGATGGAGGAGTGCGTCTTTGAAGGCGGCAGCGGCGAACTCGGCGGGGTCCTCAACGGCCAGCGGTGCGTGGAGTCCCTGCGCGGGCGCAGTGCCCCAGGTGCGGACGAGCAGCGCTCCAGGACGGCGCTCGAGGCCGGGGTGCGGTTTTTCGCCGGGGTGCGCCATGGTCATGTTGTTTTGCAGGGTGTAGTACTGTACGGCCGGCGACCACTCTTCGAGCATGGAGCCGGGTTTCTCCGGATCTGCGGTGATGGTGAGCTCAATGGAGTTGTCGGCGAAGGAGAGCGCAGAAACAGGCGCGCCGTAGCCCCACTGGAGATCGTCCCACGCCCAAGCGGTGCCATAGGGCTCGTTGAGGTAGAAGCTATCGTCGCCGACGACGGTGCCTTCGACGAAGCGGACGCCGGCCTGAACAACCTGCTGCGCGAGGAGGTCGAGGGCTTCCATGGCAAAGGGCTCGGCGTGTATTTGTTCCGACGTCGGAGTGGCCTCGGGTTTGCCAGTGGGAGATTCTGCGGGCGGGCTGGCGGGAGTGGGAGTGACTGCGGGCGGTGTAGGCGACTGATAAGGATAGTGGTGGGCGCTCATGGTAGGGTCGCCTGAGCCGAGGATGAGGATGTCACCGTGGAGGACCCCGGAGGAGTCGATTTCGCCGTTGGCGACGACGTTTGTGGTCCACGTGAGGGTTTCCACCGGCAAGAGGGCGTAAGCTGCAGCGGTGGTGGCGAGCTTGGCGTTAGACGCCGGCGTGAAGAGCCGTGCCTCGTTTAGGCCGTACAGCGGCTGACCATCGAGCGTGGTGACGCTGATGCCGAAGTCTGTCTGCTTGAGAGAGGGATTGGAGAGAATAGCCTGGATGCGCTCGGCGATGGTGGCTTTTGCGGAAGCGGCATGAAGTGGAGCGTTCGCCGGGAAGTGAGCGGTGCGATGTTGGCCGGTGAGAATGCACGGGCGGACGAGGGACAGCGCCAGAAGCAGCGCGACGAATCGCGGTGTATGGAGCATGCAGGGAGTTTAGCAGGAGGGCGAATGCTAATGCCTGTACTCATAGAATGAGAACGTCTGGCAGCGACATTGCAGGCGAAGAAGGCTGGAAGTGGTCGTCGGTTATGGCTTTGACTCGCAATATCGAATCGTGGAGGCTGCGGACGCGGACGCTTGATCTGGGCAGGCGCACGCTTGTGATGGGTGTGGTGAACATCACGCCGGATTCGTTCAGTGATGGTGGGAATTTTCTTGACGCGAATGCGGCGGTCAGGCGTGGGCTGGAGTTGATAGAACAGGGCGCCGACCTGCTTGACCTGGGAGCAGAGAGCACAAGGCCTGGGTCGATGGTCGGCGCCGGGGATGCGGCCAAGGTAAGCGCCGAGGAAGAACAGGCACGCCTGTTGCCGGTGATCGAAGGGATACTCAAAGCGAGAGCTGAGGCGGTTATCTCGGTCGACACATACAAAGCCGTGACTGCGAAGGCAGCTTTGCGTAGGGGGGCGGAGATCATCAATGACGTGAGCGGCTTCGCCTGGGACCCGGGTATGCCGGAGGTCTGCGCAGAAGCGAGATGCGGCGTGGTGCTGATGCACACGCGCGGGCGTCCAGATGAGTGGCAGCGTCAGCAGAAACTGCCGGCAGATGATTTGATGGAGATGGTGAGAGGTGGGCTCGCAGAGAATGTGCGACGAGCGACTGACGGGGGTGTCGCCGCGGAGTCGATCGTGCTGGATCCTGGGTTTGGATTCGGAAAGAAATTTGATGAGAACTATGTCTTGCTGGCGCGGCAAGCAGAGCTGCTGGAAGCTGGGCGACCACTGCTGGCTGGGTTGTCACGCAAGTCGTTTCTGGGGCATACGCTCTCAGGGCTGTACGGCGGCAGCCCGGCACCGGTGGAGGCGCGAGAGAATGCGAGTCTCGCTGCGATGGTGACGGCGATTCTGCATGGAGCTTCGATTGTGCGCGTGCATGATGTGAGGCCCGCGATGGAAGCGGCTCGGATTGCGGATGCGGTGCTCCTCAACGCTTTGACATCGCGTGGAGTTTGAGGACGGTGTTCCAGTTGCGACCGGTACCTACAGCACCAATTGCTTTGTCCAGGGCTTTGCCGGTGAACTTAGTGTCGGCTGCTCCATCCGGGAAATGAAAGTAGATGTGCTCTCCGGCGAGATGATAGCGATCACGGCGGTTCGGATATTTCTTGACGATGCTTTCAAGAGCGGCGGCGGCAGTGGGTGCTGCGGGTGCGACGAGGAAGGCCACATGAACGCGCGTTCCGTCAGCAGCTTCTCTCATGAAGGGATTTCCGCGAATCAGCTTTTCGAGCTGATCGTGCGTTCTGACAATCACAGCGACTGCAGAGCCGGTGTGACGTAGCAGTGCGGTGCCGACGGAGAGGGCGACTTCCTCGGGAGAGAGATCTGAATCGGTGACGGCATTGCCGCTCTGGATATATGTTTCGACGTTCCTGAATCGGAGATCGGAAAGTATCTTGCGGAAGTCAGTCATCGACAGTTTGCCATATCCGCCCACGTTGACAGCCCGAAGAAGGATGGCATAAGTTGGCATTCCGAGAGGCCTCCCCGCCACTCCGCTGCATCTCGATGAGATCAGATTTATGGCTCAAACAGAAAATTCAAATCCTGATGCGAGTGTAGCCCAGGAATTCGAGAGCAAATCCCGGCCGGCGGATCGCCTTGTGAGCACGGGCGAGACAGGCAAACGAGCCAGTACGCTGGATGAAGTGGAATCCCAGTTTGGGGTGATTTGCAAGGGGTTTCAAACGCTGGTCGCTTCGGCAGGGGCGGAGATGTGCGCAAGACCTCCTGCTCCGGGGTCATGGTCGGCGGCGGAATGCCTGCAACACCTGAGCCTGAGCTCTGATGCGTATTTCCCCGTGTGGCAGCAAGTAATTTCCACTGCCGGTCCGCGCAAGGCGGAGATGAATGCGCCCTACCGTATTGACTTCTGGGGTCGCCTTCTCTGCTGGATACTTGAGCCGCCGGCGCGGATACGTTCGAAGACACCCGCACCCTTCCAGCCAATCGACTGCGGCAAGGTCGATGAAGTGCTCGATCAGTTTCTCGAAAAGCAGGAGCGCATTGTGGCCGCTATTCGCCGCTGTCGAGGGCGTGCTATTGACCAGGTAAGGATTGCCTCGCCGATTGATTCGCGAATTCGCTATAGCATCTGGTCGAGTTTTGTCGTCAATGCGGCGCACCAGCGGCGACACTTGTGGCAGGCTGAGCAGGCGATCGCGACAGTGCGCGCGTCGCGCTGAGGGGCATCTGGGAGACTGCAGGCTGATGAGCAACCGTTTTATTGCTTTTCAGAGGCAAGATAGACGAAGATGCCGCTCAGAAGGGCGATGGTCGCAAGCACCGGCACGATGATCCACAGGATGCTGCTTTCAGGCATCGATGACGGGATAAGTGCGTCCAGATGAAGAGCGCTGGGGACATCAGCGAACCAGGCGCTCCAGTTGCCAATCTGCCAGACCGCTATCGCCGCGAGTACAACCAATGTCATGGCCAAGGCGAAGATCTGAGCCCCGAGAATGGGGCGGCTCACCTTTTCGATTGCGGCATTTCTGCGGCGCAGTTGAGCGCGCCACCAGATCGCACCTGCGGGCTCCAGGCGGGGGAGTTCGGCCGTATGCCTGCGCGAATTCTGAAGCATCCCGGTGATGAGGACGAGGTCGGAACAACTGCGGCAGGAGACGACGTGTGCGTACAAATCCGCAGGGCAGGCCTGCGGCCAATGACCCTTGCGCAGCAGCTCAGAAAGTTCGTGTTCGCGAGCGCAACTGAAGGGGGTCATGCTTCACCTCCAGAGCGGAGCAGGCGAGCCATTTTGCGGCGCGCGCGAAAGAGAAGCAAGCGGATGCTGGCAGATGCGAGGCCCAGGATTTGCGCGATCTCCTGGTGTGTGTAGCCCTCGGCGTACGCGAGCCAGAGAAGTTGACGATCGCGCGGGCGCAACTGCGCCATCGCAGGTCCAAGTACGGAAATTGAGTCGGATTGCGTATTGCCGCGTGTGGTCGTAAAGATATGTTCGGGCAATTCATCGATGGACGAGGATTGTGGCCGACGCCAGTGATCGCGCAATAGATTGGTTGCGATTTTGAACAGGTATCGGCGGGCGGCAACTTCGCCGTCCTGCGGGTGGTCGGCGCAGAGAAAGCGGACGTAGGCTTCCTGGGTAAGGTCGTCTGCGAGCGCCGGGTCACGGCTGACTCGGGCAAGGTAGGCCCACAGAGGACGAGCCGATCGGGCGTAGAACGCCGCGAACTGCTCGTTATCCATCGCCGCGGCGGGCGCGGCGCCGGCGAGCGATTGCGATTCGCCCGCCAGCACGTTCGGAATGATCGACTCCCAGGACATGGGTCTTTGCTTCCTCGGTTTTAATTCCGGCACCGGTGATCACTACCGTTCCCGGTATGCCGCGTTGAGTGATGAGTCGGATCTACTGCCGTCCGTGGGCATGAGTCCCAGGCGCGATGCAAGGAACCATGAGGCACCTGCGGAGATGATAAACCCGATTCCGGGCATCAGGACTACGGTTCCGAAGAAGAGCATCGGGGTGTTCATGTCAGGTTCTGTGTGGCGCAAGAGAAGCAGGCCAATCCCCAGCAGGACCATGACGATGCCCGTTTGAAGCGGTGTGAGGATACGCGCGATGGCGCTGGGAACACGTTGATGCTGCTCGAACGCGATAGGGAGGGGCGCGGCTTCGAGAAACTTCCTGCCGGCATCGGTCTGCATGTATGACGCCAGTTCCTGGTTGGTCGTGAAACGTTCGATGAGTCGACCGTGGACATCGCTTTGCATTTTGAAGATGCGGCCCCAGCGGCGGTTCTCGATGAACATGCGGGCGAGCAAAATGATGGCGACAAGGCCACAGGCGAAGGCGAGGAGCGGGATCAGGCCGTCCCAGACGCGTTCGAAAGACGACTGAGGATTCTGAGCGCGATAGACGTCGGGCCAGACTGCCTTTTCAAGAGCTTCGTCGGGTTGACCGTCCTCGCGCTTGAGATGAGAGAAGAGGTAAAACTCGGGGTTGCGTGCGACCTCAGGATGAGCCGCAAGGAATGCGGCGAGCTGAGGATTATTACGCGCGACATAGTCCTGGTTGGAGAGGAGCGACGGATCGTGGGAGACAACTGTGGTAAGTGTGGGGCTGAGGCGAAGGAGTCGGATGAGCTCGCTTTGCGTGGATCTGACGTCGCCATCGTTGGGAACGGGTGATGCGGCCGCTACAGGTCCGGTGGATGGGGTGGCGGGCCGCTGCTGGGCGATTGCTGTGCCGGGAAGCATTGATATGACAACGACAACTGCGGAGAGAACTGGACAGACAGAGCGGCAATTCGGCATTGGATTCCTCGAACTGAAGGTTTGTGAGTCTTCTAACCAGACAACGAACGACGGCCCGAGATGGTTAACAGCATGCGTGGGGGAAATCTCGGGAATGACGCCTTTGAGTGGGGCATTCCCCGTAAGCGGTATTTAGGTAATGCGCGATGTCCGTTACTTTGTACCTATCCCCAGACTGCACTTTCGGGTAGAGGCAGTTTCGAGTTCTCAGGAATCTCCCAGTCAGTTCGATTTGCGGAAGAGGAGCCGGCACAAGATGGACGAGCAGCAGAGCAGATTACTCGCCAAGCTTAAGCAGAGCTACGGCGATCCCCGCAATACGATCACATGGGCTCTCTTCCTATGGACTTTTACCGCGGTTGGGTTCTCGATGTTCATGCCGGTGTGGCCGACGATGGTGCGCTCGATCGCGGTAGCGGTGGGGTGGTCAGCGATTCATCTGATACGCAGAATGTAGATCAGATCCGCACTCAAGCACCCATGCACATGAGCTTGATCGAATGCCAGTCTCCAGCAACAGACCAGGGCGAAGAGAAGACGAAGCTAAACCGTTTACCATATATGCACTTCTCCGACGTTGACGAATTGCGCTAGACTCCTGAGTCTGCGGGTCTTTGCGCTTCGGCGCGTTTCTCCGCTCTTTGGAGGTCGCATGGCACGTCCCTATTGGTCGGGTAATGTTCAGATTTCGCTCGTCTCTTTTGGCGTGAGTCTTTACGTTGCGACCGAGAGCAAGAGCCAGATCAGCTTTCACCAGATCAGCCGCCGCACTGGCGAACGAATCCGCCATCAAAAGGTGCTGGAGAGCGCGGCCGAGAGCCGGGAGGCGACGACCGCGGTCGAGAGCGACGAGATCGTGAAGGGATACGAGTATCGCAAAGGCCAGTACGTAATTATCGAGCCGAGCGAACTTGAAAACCTTCGGGTTCCTTCGAAACACACGATAGCGGTGTCACAGTTTGTGGATTTGGTGGACCTCAGTCCGATGTTCGTCGAGAAGCCGTACTTTGTGACACCGGAGAACGACATGTCGGCTGAAGCCTTCAACGTGGTAAGGCAGGCGCTATTGGACACCGGCAAGGCGGCGATCGGTAAGGTGGCGTTTTCAGGCCGGGAGCATGTTTTCGCGCTGGTTCCCGCGGGACCGGACAGCCCTGGATTGATGGGTTACACGCTGCGGTACTCGTATGAGTTGCGGAAGCAGGAAGACTACTTTCGGGATATCAAGCAGCCTGCCGTCCCCGCGGATTCGCTGCAACTGGCGGAGATGCTGATTGAGCGCATGTCGTCGAAGCTGGATATGGACAAATTCGAAGACGGATATGAAACGGCAGTGAAGGCGCTTGTTGAGGCGAAGGTCAATAATATGCCTGTTCCGATCGATGAAGCACCGGCGCAGCGCCCGAGCAACGTCGTCAATTTGATGGATGCGCTGCGGAAGAGCATCGGCGGTGAGGCGCGCCCCGCTGCTGGCAAGAAGCCGGTTAAGAGCGCGAAGGAACCGCCGGCGAAGGCTGCGAAGCGGAAGTCGGCCTGATCCGGCGCAGAAGAGGCCGAATCCAAGCTATTCGTCGCGAAGAAGGACCAGCGGGTCGACGGCGAGCGCGCGACGTGCGGGAATCCACGAGGCCAGAAGGCCCAGGAAGAGCATTGTCGCAGTGACACCAAAGAGCACCAGCGGATCCTTTGGTGTGGCCTGATAAACGATAAAGGCAAGAACGCGCGCGCCAATGACGCCTAGAACCACGCCTGCTACAGACCCAATGGCAAGTAGCCGAAACGCGCGGCCGAGCGACGCGCGCAAGATCTGCCTTTGACTTGCGCCAAGCGCGACGCGAATGCCGAGTTCGCGAAGACGCTTGCTGACGACGTAAGACGCCATGCCGAAGATTCCGGTGATGGCGAGCATGGCTCCGAGCATCCCCAGAACGCCTAGAGCAACACTAGAAACGCGGGCCGCGAACAATGCGCTACCCATCTCTTCGTTCCAGGTATGAAGCTCGAACGGCAGAGCGGAGTCAAGACCGCGAACGGTCCTTTCGAGGCTTGCGGCAATATCGGCGGGATCGCGTTGTGAACGCACTACAAGGTTAGTCTCGCTACTGGTGTGCTGGAGGAAAGAGAAGAACATTGCAGGCATCTGATCTTCGGTGATGGTGCGATATTTTCCATCCTCGACAACGCCGACGACTTCAGCGCGTTCGCTGCCCCAGTATTTGAAATGGCCGCCGATGGCCTTATCGACCGATCCGAAGACTTTGATTGCGAACTGGTGATTGACCAGGGCGACCCTCGGTGCTTTCTTATCGTCGTTCAAGGTGAGGTTGCGACCGGCGAGAAGGCGAGTTCCTGCGGCCTCGAGGTATCCGGGCGAGATGCGATAGTTCATCGCATCGGCGGCGTAGTTGGTGGGGCGGAAGTCTGTGGTGGCGTCAGTGTAGACGTAAGAGTCGCCGCCGCCGAGGCTGAGGGGGATGTTGTCAATTGATCCGACGGCTGAAACGCCGGGGATATTGGCGACAGCTTCGAGCATGCGCTGTTGCATCTGAGGAACGCGGTCATCGGCATAGCCTGCCATGCGGAGGTCGCTGCCAAGGAGCAGTGCGTTCTGGGGTTGGAATCCATACCTGCTATGGACAGAGCGAATCAGTCCGCGTACGGCAACGAGCGAAGAGGTGACGAGCACCGCGCAAATCGCAATCTGGATGACGAGCAGGATATCGCGCATGGTGAAGCGGCGCAGTCCTGTTGTGGAGCTCATGCCGGTGCGAATCGTCTGCCAGGGATCGGCCCGCATGACCTGGCGCACGGGAACGATGCCGAAGAGAAGGCCGCTGGCGAGCGAGAGGAGAAGCGCCACCGTATAGGTGCGGATGTCTGGATTAACGGGAACGTTGATGGGAACATTGGGAATCGGTTGCCACGCACTGAGTAAGTGCAGGATGAGGACACCTCCCACCAGTCCGACGACGCCGCCAGCGATGGAGACGAGAGTAGCCTCGGTGAGGAGTTGGCGAAGGATGAGGCTGCGTTTTGAGCCGAGGGCGAGTCTAAGGGCGACTTCCTTGGAGCGATCGGCTGCACGAGCGGCGAAGAGGCTGCCGAGGTTGGCGCAGGCGGCAAGCAGGATGAGGCCGGCGAGCAGCATGAGCCCCGCCATGAAGGCACGCGCAGGACCGCCAAGGAAGTCGCCGACCAGCCCGGGTTTCGCGAGGGAGAACTTGATGCCATCGTCATCCCGGGGATAGGTTTTGGCTAGCCAGGAGCCGATGGAGTTCAAATCCTCGGTTGCCTGAGCCGGACTCACCCCGGGTTTGAGACGGCCAATCACCCAAGGGGAGTGGTTTCCGCGGTATTGAAGAGAGTCGTTGCCTTGAATGAGGGGCTGATCAAGGATCGGTATCCAGAGAGCGGGAGCAAAGAAGAGCTCGGTGCCGCGAAATGACTGTGGGGCTACGCCGATGATGGTGAACGGATGCTTGTTGATCTGTATGGCGCGACCGATGACCCCTTTGTCGTCATGGAAACGGCTGTGCCAATAGGAGTAGCTCAGCACGACATAGGGCATGCTGTTCTTGCCTTTTTCGTCTGAGGCATGGAAGAAGCGGCCGAGGAACGGCTGAATCTCGAGCGCGTCAAAGTAATTTCCGGTGACGAGATAAGGCCAGGCTGTCGAGGGATTTCCGCCGGTGTCAATGCCTACGGCGCCGGTGATCTGGCAGGCAATGAGGCTCGACAGGGTGCGGTTCCGGTCGCGCAGATCGACGTAATCGAGGTAGGACTGCGATGGAAAGCGAAAGCGCTGGACGGTGTAGAGGTTTTCCGCATGGGGGACATTCACCGGGCGGAGCACCAGCGCATTCAGGACACTGAAGACGACAGCATTGGCGCCGATTCCTAGCGCGAGGGTGATGAGCGCGGTGAAGAAGAACCCGGGCGATTTGGCAAGCTGCCGGATGGCGAACTTCAGGTCGCTAAGCATGATGTTCTGAGTTACGTGAGTTGCCTTTCGGGAGTTCCCTGACGGTGACGAAGTGTGTATCCACCCTCTATTCCGTCTGCTCATCCTGCGGCGCACGCACCTGATGACATTCGGGATTATTCGGCTTCGTATCCACGCTAGTCTTGGTCGAGTCGACCGGGAGGATAGAATGTCGCGTCACGCAAGTCGCTTGCTCGTGGGAGTTTTAGGCACCTTCATCCCTGCGCATTTGGCAATCACGATCGCACTCCCAGCAGCGGCTGGAACAATCGCACCTAAGCCGATTGGCAAGCTCGTCGACCTTGGAGGGCATCGCTTACACGTCAACTGCTCGGGCAAGGGAGAGCCGGTGGTCGTTGTCGAGAACGGCCTGGGAGATTTCTCGTTCGACTGGATTCTTGTGCAAGAAAAGGTCTCCCGGTTTACTCGTATTTGCACGTACGACCGAGCGGGATATGCATGGAGTGATCCGGGGCCGAAGCCGCGTACGTTTGCGCAGCTGAATCTCGAACTGCACGACGCGCTCGAGAAACTGGGTGAAAAGGGACCATTCGTTCTCGTTGGGCACTCCTATGGTGGTCCAGTCATGATCAACTTCGCGAACGTCTATGCGAAGGACACAGCGGGGATGGTTCTGGTGGACTCGGCGCACGAGGGGATAAGGGTTGGTGTGGGCGGCAAGCAGACAATGAAGCTCGGGGTGAATGCACAGACACGCGACATTCCTTCAGCTCACGAGGAGATGGCGGAGGCTGATCGAGCGGGTCCTCACGGCGGCGATCCGGCTCCGGCGAAGCTTGACCGTGTTTACAAGCGCCTGCCTGTTCGAGATCAGAAGCTGCAACTCTGGGCGCAGACTCAGCCCGCACTTGAAGATGCGGAGAGCAGTCAACGCGAATGGTCAGAGGTGTACTTTGCACAGTGGCTTGCAAGGCAGGGCGAAGGCTCGCTTGGGAAGTTTCCGCTGTAGTGCTTTCGCGGGCGGACGGTGGCTATACGGAAGATCTGGATGTTCCAGCGGCGCAGATGGAGAAGGAGCGGAAGGAAGGCCAGGAAAAGCTATTTCAGCTGTCGACAAACAGCAGGCAATTCATCATTCGCTCGGGTCACAACATGGAGTTGGAGGCGCCTGACGATGTTTCCTCCGCGATTCGCCGGGTTGTTGACGCAATCCGTTCCCACCACAATCTGTAGGGTGGGACAGCGGTTCGCTCACATGAGTGCTTGGGAGGCTGCGTTTCCGTTAAGGAGGGTCAAAAAATGGACACTTCTTCTCTAAAGATCGGATGAGGACACCTGCGATTCTCTGAAACGCAATTGCGTTGACTCTCACAATTCCTTCGGGCTAAACTCCCTGCGCTCTCGGCGTTCCTTTCTGCCGCAGATCCAACCTGGAGGATGATCATGTTTCCGCTTTCAAAGCGTGCTTTGTTGCCGTTCGTCTTTGTTCTGCCTACCGCTCTCTATGCCGGTGATTACACGTATCAGCAGACGACCCAGATTACAGGCGGGTCGCTGTTGAAGATGATGAAGACAGTTGGAGTGTTCAGTTCTCAGGCGCGGCACATGGGCGATCCTATCGTTTCGACAATTTATCTGAAGGGCAACCGTATGGCGGATGTTTCGCCGCAGCAAATACAGATTATTGACCTGGATCAGGAGACAATCACGCAGATTGATGTTGAGAAGAAGACATACTCGGTGATGACATTTGCCCAGATGAAGCAGGCGATCGAGAATGCGCGCCAACGGATGGAGCAGGAAGCGGCGAAACAGAAGTCGCAGCAGTCGACAGCACAGAATCCGGATGCGCAGAACGTGCAAATGAGCTTCGATGTAAAGGTGAGGAAGACGGGCGCCACGAGGGATGTGAGCGGCCTGAACAGCAGCGAAGCGATTCTAACAATGACAATGACGGCGACCGATGCGAAGACTCAGCAGTCCGGGAATCTGGCGATGACAAATGATATGTGGATGGTGCCGTCGGTTCCGGGCTATGAGCAGGTGCGGGAGTTTTACAAGAAGTTCGCGGCGAAGATGGGAGATGTGACGATGGGTTTTGGGCGTGACTTCAGCCGGATGCTGGCTCAGCAGCCTGGCGCGAACCAGGCCATGGGCGACATGGTGAAGGAGATGCAGAAGATCGACGGGGTGCCGGTAATGCAGGTGATGCGAATGGGCACCACGGTAAATGGGCAGCCGCTGCCCGCGGCATCCGAAGCTCCTTTGCCGACGGAACCTGCAGGTCCAACCAAGGGAGAGATCGCCAAGGCAGGCATGGGCTCGATGATTTCGAGCCGCCTGGGCGGGTTCGGCGGCTTCGGGAAGAAGAAGCAGAACACACCATCGCCTGAACAGAACACGGAGCAGGCGAGCGCACAGCCGACGAGCGCGATTCTGATGGAAATGCAGACTACCACCTCGAATTTCTCATCGGATCCGGTGGATTCGTCGCATTTCGATGTTCCAGCCGGATACAAGCAGGTGACTGCGCCGATGCTGGAGCATCAGCAGGAAATGAATGCCAAGTGATGATCAATAGCTGATTTGTTTGTCCTCACGGCTTCCTTCGAGCTCAGGGTTTAGAATCGTTCGTGGCGTAAATATTTGTGCCACCTTTTCGCCCGCGCGTAGCTGGGGTTTCAAGCTGCGGCGGGTGTTTGTGTGATTTCTGAGGGAAGCAGGCTGTTGATGCGAGCGAAGACGGCGGTGGTTCTGGGCGCCCAGTGGGGCGATGAGGGTAAGGGGAAGATTGTTGATGTGCTGAGCGAGAGGTTCAGTGCAGTGGCCCGTTATGCAGGTGGTCACAATGCCGGACACACCGTTATTCATGGCGGGCAGAAATTTGTTCTTCAGCTTATTCCGTGCGGAGTGCTGCGGCCAGGTTGCAAAGGCGTAATCGGAAATGGCGTGGTTCTGGATCCGATCGCCTTTCTCAAGGAAGTGGGAAAGCTGCGGAGCCTCGGGATCGATGTTGACGGGCAGCTTTGTGTGTCGAATCGTGCACAGGTCATCCTGCCATATCACAGGATGATTGAACTGGCCGCGGAGAGCGCGCCGGGTCGAAAGCGGATAGGAACCACCAGTCGAGGAATCGGGCCGGCTTATGAGGACAAGATGGCGAGGAGCGGGTTGCGGATCGTTGACCTGCTGCGGCCTGAGTTGCTGAAGACGCATATCTACGCGGCATGCAGCGAGAAAAACGCGATCGCTCACGCTCTATTCGGCACCGATCCCCTGGAGCCGGAGAAGATGTACGAGGAGTATGCGGCGGCCGCGGAAGAGGTGCGGCCTTTTGTTGCAGACACGGGCCGGCTGCTGAACCAGATCCTCACGGAGGGTGGATCGGTGATGTTCGAAGGCGCCCAGGGAACGATGCTGGATATCGATCACGGGACCTATCCTTTCGTGACATCATCGTCGGCGACGGCAGGTGGCGCAGCCACTGGAACGGGAGTAGGACCGACGGCGATCGGGACTGTGATTTCGGTGACGAAAGCTTATGTGACCAGGGTTGGCGAAGGGCCATTCCCGACCGAGATTCACGAGGCGGTAGGCGACCAGTTGCGAGCGCGAGGGAACGAGTACGGAGCTGTGACGGGAAGGCCGAGACGGTGCGGATGGCTGGACATTCCCTTGCTTCGCTACTCGAACCAGGTAAACGGTGCGGAGTGGCTGGTTGTGACCAAGATGGATGTGCTGGATGAACTCGAGGAGATTCCGATCTGCGTGGGGTATCAGGTGGATGGGAAGGTAAGCGATGAGATCCCGGCTGATGTACAGGGAATCGAGCGCGTTAAGCCTGTCTATAAGAAGCTGAAAGGCTGGCGTGCTCCCACAGAGGGAATCACGGACTTTGATAAGCTGCCGAAAGCTGCACAGGAGTACTTGCGCTTCCAGGAGCGCGAGAGCGGCGCAAAAATCGGCATGGTGTCGACTGGGCCCGACCGCGAACAAACGATGATCCTGCCTGAGTTTGCTGCGGCACTGAACCAAATCCAGGCTTAGAACGATTTCGGATATTGAGGAACTGCTCCCCATGATCAGCTTTACGGTCCGGATGAGGTTCGCCCAGCAAGACCGGGCGGAAATTGCCGAAATTCTGCGAGAACTGACGGCGGCTTCGCGCCAGGAGTCAGGATGCGTGAGTTATATACCGCACTGGGTGCAGGGTGAACCCTGCACCGTGCTTATCTATGAGCAGTACAGGGACGCCCTGGCCGAAGAGGCACATCGGCAGTCGCCCCATTTCAAGAAGTACGCGGTAGCCGGCCTATTTCAGAAAATGCTGGAGCGGAGCCGCGAAGACCTGGCGGCGATGGACTGAAACTAAGTTCGTTGTTCACGACAAACCCCGCTCACAAAGCCACAGTCAAATCTTCGACGGGTGATCCATCGGTCTTATTAAGCGAGTGACTTCTGGATTGCCGGCCGGAGGCATGTGTGATTTCTCGCATTGACCCGTTCGATGTGTCCCCGCTACTATCCCTAACGCTTATGCGAACACTCAAGGGAACGTCGGCTGTGATCAAGAAAAGGTCTGTCTTTCTCGCGCTGGCAATCTCCGTGCTCGCGTCAACTTTGGCGAGCGGGATGCCCAGGGCGGAAAAGCACGAAGTTCGACATCAGATAGAGCAGCTTGAGGACGCGTGGAGAAACGCCGTTCTACATGGCAATTTCTCAGCGATGGATGGGTTGCTAGCAGACGACTATATGGCGATCACGCCATCCGGCATTCTGCAGTCGAAGGAACAGGCGCTCGCGGCACTCCGGTCGGGTGCAATGCGATTTAGCTCGCTGGATCTTTCGGATCGCAAGATTCGACTATATGGCACAACCGCGCTGGTGACATCCCGCGCGGAGGTCAAGGGTACGGGGTCCGAGGGGAACATGTCGGGAAGCTACCGTTATACGCGTGTGTATGTCCGGGACGCGCGCGGGGTGTGGAGAATCGTGAGTTTCGAGGCCAGCAGAATCCGAGAGCCCGGGGAACGGCGCTCATCGAAATCGGAATAGGCCCATAGCCGGACGCCTGTTCAGGTCGCGCCCCCTAGAATGAAATCATGCCTGAACTGCCAGAGGTGGAGACAGTTGCGCGAGGCGTGAATGCGCGCGTGCGAGGCGACAAGATCTTAGAGGCCTGGTTCGGATCGCATCGTGAGCCATTCAAAAACTCCGCGGCACGGCAAGCAAAGGGATTAATTGAGCGGCGGATCGAATCGGTGCACCGTACCGGGAAGCACATCGTGGTGGAGTTGGGAGCGCAGGGCGATCACGGCACGCCGAAGAAAGCCAGTGTGATTGCGGCGCAATGGATCGTTCACCTCGGAATGACTGGACGTCTTCTGGTTACAACCCCTGATGTCGCAGTGGCGAAGCATACGCATGCGAGGTTGCGGCTGGAGAGCGGACGCGAGCTGCGTTTTGTCGATCCGCGACGTTTCGGACGCCTCGAGTTTCGGGACCTGGCGAGAGGAAATCGGTTCGATGGGCGGGGAGCAGAGCCTCTCACGATCGAACGGCACGAATTCGCGCACCTTTTTCATGGAAGAAAACTGGCGATCAAAGCTGCATTGCTGAATCAGACCCTGCTTGCTGGTGTGGGAAACATCTATGCCGATGAAAGCCTCTTTCGCGCGGGAATTCGCCCGCGAAGGCGGGCTGGAAATCTGACCCGGATTGAACTTGAGCGACTTCGAAACGCTCTGAAAGAAGTGCTCGAGCATGCGATTCGCCTCGGGGGATCTTCGGTTTCCGATTACGTTGACGCGGACGGCGCTAAAGGCTTCTTCCAACTTGAGCACAATGTGTATCAGAGAACGGGTGAGCCGTGCCGGAACTGCGGAAGCGAGATCAAGAGAATCGTGGTGGGCGGCCGAAGCACGCACTACTGTGCGCGCTGTCAGCAATAACGATCTATTGTTTTTTGAAGTTGGAACGCACATGTTTACCAGAATCAAAACGGAACAACATCGAATTGTGGCGTAAGTTGTTGAAAATAAGAATTTGGTCGAACGGCACAGCGATTGCTACTTAGAGGGTGCCAGTGATGTACCGGCTGCTGGAGAATATCCGGCCAGCCCGCAAAACAGCAGACACCCGGCGAGAGCAGCCGCCAAAGAAGTGGCAGACCGGTTTGGGGAGTCTGTAGAAGGCGCGGTGGAGAAAACCATCGGCCGCAATTGCTGGGAGGCCAGTGACCAGCGCAGGGACGCGAAACGCCACTTATTGAAGTGGCGTTTCGCGCGTTTGGGCCGACGGACTCTCATTAATCATTACGCTTGTACCCAGGTTCAAGCTCATTGTGCCACTTGCACTGATTCATGGGAGCCTGTACTATCAAAATTGCCTATCAGGCGGCTGAAGCGAACCACCCTTCGGGGCAGAGAAGGCTCGCCGCTGACAAAAGATATTCGGAACGTGCAGCGTCCATTTTTGACGAAGTCCGAAGTTCTATAGGATAGGCAACACCCAGGGAAACGCCGGCGAGATCGTACCGACAAGGTCACGGGAGCGTGCCGAGGCAGGTTTTGGCTGGGTTGACGAGTATTTCGATTTGGATGTTTGGCCCTGAAGGCGCATCAGATTAATAGGCGTCGTTCTTTGCGGGGATCCTGACGGCCAGAGGTTTGCCGAGGGAGCAAAAAGATCGACGTCGTGCGCTGGGCAGGAAAGGTACATACCCGCCGTTCAATCGTCCTGGGAATTTCGATTCGCGATCGAGTGCGCCGAGAATCTGGTTCCTGGTAGTGTCTGTGCGGCATCGTTCAAAAATTACAGGCTCGCAGCTGAATCGGCTCCATGGTATGGAGGCGACATAGCGGAGTGAGGGCAGCTCAGCACCCCAGATTCGAAGTTGCTGACCCACAGAGTAATAAGGCAATAAACAGCAGAGTGCCAGGAAGTGCACGCATGACAACAGAACCGACAGCGCCCCAACCAGAAATGGGGCCGGTCCAAGCCAATGGGCAGGGACAGTCGCAAGGGCACCGGCGTCGCCGGCGTCGCCGCAAAAACAAGTCGAACCAGCAAGGCGGTCAACAACCGCAGCAGGGGCAGGTACAGCAGAACCAGCCTTTGCAGCAGCCTCAGCAGCAGATGCAGGCTCCGCAACAGCCGGGTGGCCCGCAGCCGCAGAAGCAAGGCTCTGGGCGGCACCGGAAGAAGAAGAAGTTCTTCCAGCAGAAGAATGGGTCGCCGCAGCCTCAGCCGCAGCCGGGAAACAGCATTGTCCCGCAGCATCAGGGGCGCCGTAAGGACAGACAAAAAGGTCCGCGGATGTTCGTCGGCCCGATGGACCACAGCTATCGAGTGGTGAACGGCAATGTAGCGGATTCACCTCCGTCGACTATTCCGCTCTCAGGAAACGGACACCACGCCAGCAATTACTATGACGTGAACGCGGGTTTGCCGAGTGTTCCGGTGCGTGCGGATGCTCCGACGCGGATTTTCTGTTTCATCGAGGACCTGTTCTTTCAGGCGAAGATTCAGGAGACGGCAAAGAAGCTGGGAGTGAAGGTTGAATTCGTGAAGGGCGAAAAGGAGACGATTTCGCGAATCACTGAGGCTACTGAGCCGCCGACCCTGCTGGTGTTCGATTTGAACAACCTCAATGCGAAGCCGATGACCCTGATCCCGAAATTCAAGACGAAGTTCAAAAAAGCGACGTCGATTATCGGGTTCCTGAATCATTTGCAAGGCGATCTAAAGATGAAGGCAATCGAGGCGGGATGCGACACGGTGATGCCGAGGTCAGCTTTCTCGCAAAGTTTGCCGAATCTTCTTCGCAGATATGGAATGGAAGAGGAAGACGACAACGTGCCGCAGCCGGCATTCTAGGCAAGATCGAAAAACAACCTAATGAACTAAAACGGGTGCCAATTGGCACCCGTTCTGTTTGCATTGAAGACTCTTCATCGCATCGGATGTTCATCATCCTGGGGGCCAAGTCATGGGGCGTCCGCCGAGCAGGTGCAAATGGATGTGGTCGACTGTCTGGCCACCGTCCGTACCTGTATTAATGACGGTGCGGTACCCCTGAGAGAGCCCTTTCGCGCGCGCGATCTCCGCAGCGGCCCACTGCAGGTGACCGAGGAGTTCCTTTTGCGGCTTCTCGGCGTGAGCGATGGACGCTATGTGTTCTCGCGGAACGACGAGGATGTGCACTGGCGCTTGCGGCTTCATATCAGCAAAGGCATAGCAGTGCTCATCCTGGTAGATAGCCTTGGAAGGGATGGTTCCGTCGATGATCTGGCAGAAGACGCAGTTCATGATGAAGAGTCTACAGGCGTTGACGTTGAGCTGTAAGAAGGGGCCCAGCTAACGATTGGCAGAAGTGTTCCTACATCCACTGCTGCAGCCCGTCAACGCTGCTGTTTTTTGGAATCTTCTCGCGATTCAAGGAAACGGTGGATGGCCTGCCCAATCTTGCGATTGAGGGTTCGAATAGAGGTGAAGGGTACTTCGATGAGGCGGTGCTTGCCTGACCTTTCCATCAGCTGAGCGATTCGATTTGCGTGATCAACGTTCATGACCACGTACAGACCTTGCGCGCCTGCGACACCAACGACTTGACCGAGTTGAGGAAAACGGCCAAACATGTGATCCGATTTGATGACGATACGGGATACAGCGGAACTCACTGAGCACCTCAGCAGTTGAGTGACTTCCGGCGAGAGATGATTCGAACGCCATTCTTCGCACATGAGAGGGATGCGTTCTGGCCAGAGCCGGGTTGGTTGTTTACTGCGCTAAATCTCTCATTACACTGATGTAAGTAGATTGTTCCTGCAATGAAACTGCACTTGCGCATTGCCGATGGCTACGCTGAATTACCGGGATGTCCTAAGCGCTCTCCTCTAGCGCAATGGCGGCTCTGTTACACCGCAATCTCGTTGTTGCAATTGTGATGACGGCGTTGGATCCCTGTTAGGCGGTGATATACGTCACTTTCAAGGACTTGGCTGGCCAAGAGAATAGAACTGCATGAGGCGGGCCCCGATGAACTAGGGCCAGATTGATTGAGTTTTTCAGGTCTGCCTTATGCAGATAGAATGGTTTCAGTTTCCGAACCGCTCAGCGCTGTTGCACGAGAGATACGACCCTACAACGTTGATGTCGGACGTGCGGAGTCGGGACCGAACGTGACGCAGCTTCGCCGGCTCAACCCGGAGGATGCATTGAGGGTTCACACGTGGCAACTACTCAACTTTTCCCCATTTATGCCAAACTCAGCCGAAAGATTCTGCGCAGGAGTGCGCAGGCCCAAGTTGTTGCTGGAATCGAAATCGTAGAGGGAATCGACCGGTTCTGGCTTTCTTTGCGGTGCCCGGCGCATGCCTGGACCTGGCCCCGTGCGAACCGGGATGAGAGACTCGGTCGCTATGACTCGCACCAGACGTGTCACAAGTGCACGGCACACCGCATGTTCGATACGCACGAGTGGCAGGCGGGTCCAATATACAAGAAGCACGAGCGTTTGGCTTAGGGACTCTCCTGGGAAGCCGTATGGGCTGATGTTTAGCTTGTATGGTCGAGAATGATTTTCCATCCATGTGGACCTTTCCGCCAGACGAGGGAGAAGATGCCGTCGTCTTTGGCGGCTTCGCCGTGTTCGGTGCGGTCAAGGTGGAACTTGCCGGTGACGAGGGCGATCTCGGATTCGCCGCAGCCTGAGGGCAGGAGGCGGATGTCGATCTCGGAAAAGGTAAGCTTCCCCATTTGCTCGCGAGAGGTATAGCTCTGCCGGTAGCGTTCCAGTATGGGTCTGTAGCCCTTGCGAAGCTTCTGTCCGATAAAGGTGGTCTCGGGCGAGTTTTCGTATGTTTGCATGAAAGCAGGGATGTCGCCGCGGTTCCATGCGTCGGACTGCGTCTTGATTGCCATGCGAATCTCTGCTTCACCGGAAGGCTGACCGGTTGAATTCTGTGCGCGTGCAGGCTGGCTCAGTGCAAAGCAGAATGAGGTCAGGCAGATCGCGAATAGGGCGAGTTTCATCGAGGAGCCTCCGGGAGGCGGAAATACGAAACCAGCTTACAATGACACTATGGCAGCCGCGGCCGAGACTTCCCCATTGCGCATTGTACATACGGTTTGTTCCCACGATTGCCCGGATTCGTGTGCTGTGTTGGTGACGGTCGATGAGACCGGCAGAGCGGTGAAGGTGCACGGCGATCCAAGGCAGCCGGTAACGCAGGGATTTCTTTGCGGCAAGGTGGCGAAGTACCTTGATCGGGTGTACTCGCCGGAACGAATTCTCTATCCGCTGCGCCGGAACCTGGGAGCTGCAAAAGGACCTCTATCCAAGGGACGCGAGCATGAAGCCTTTGAGCGCGTGAGCTGGGACGAGGCTCTGGATGCAATTGCGGTTCGCCTGCAGGAGATCAGTGACGAGTTCGGGCCGGAGTCGATCTTGCCATATAGCTACGCCGGAACAATGGGCGTGCTGGGCTATGGGTCGATGGACCGCCGGTTCTTTCACAGGCTCGGAGGAAGCCAACTGGATCGGACAATCTGTGCCGAAGCCGGCGGACAGGCTTGGAATCTCGTGTATGGGAAGAAACTGGGAACCCCGACAGAGGACTTCAAGCTGGCCAAGCTGATCGTTGCGTGGGGCGCGAATATCCACGGTAATAATGTCCACCTCTGGCCAATGGTGGAGCAGGCCCGGCGTAGTGGTGGACGGCTTATCGTGATCGATCCGTACAAGACTCGCACTGCCGCGCTAGCGGACTGGCATATTGCAATTCGGCCAGGAACAGATCTGGCCCTTGCGCTCGGGATGATGCACGTGATTCTGCGCGAGGGGTTAGAAGACCGTGACTACATCGCCGAGATGACGCACGGGTTTGAGCGGCTCGCCGAGAGAGCACGCGAATATACGCCGGAGCGTGTTGCGGCATGGACGGGCATGACCGCGGCAGAAGTTGAACAACTGGCGCGTGAATATGCCACAACGCGACCGGCGGCAATACGGCTCAATTACGGCGTGCAGCGATGTGACAACGGAGGAACGGCGACGCGTGCGATTGCGATGCTTCCTGCGTTGACTGGTGCTTGGAAGCATAGGGGTGGCGGAGGGTCACTCTCAACCTCTGGGGCTTTTCAGTGGAACAAGCGCGAACTGGAGCGGATAGACTTGGCGCTCGATTCACCGATCGGCAGGCCTGCCCGCGTAGTGAATATGTCGCTGCTCGGGAGGGCATTGAATGCCGAGGCGGGCGAAGCCGAGGTGCTGAGCGGCGGCCCGGCAGTGAAGGCGATGTTCGTGTACAACTCGAACCCTGGGGCTGTTGCGCCGAATCACAACGCAGTGCGGAGGGGACTGGCGCGTCCCGATCTTTTCACGGTCGTGCACGATTTGTTTTTCAATGACACGACGGACTATGCGGACTATGTGCTTCCGGCGACGACCTTCCTGGAGCACGACGACATCCAGGGAGCCTACGGGCACTACTTTGTGCAGAGATCAAACAAGGCAATTGCGCCGCTGGGAGAGTCGCGGCCGAATGTCTGGCTGTTTGGCGAGTTGGCACGGCGAATGGGGTTCAAAGAAGAGTGCTTTCGCGATACGGAGGAGCAGATGATCCGGCAGGCGCTAGCGATCGGGCTGGACGGCCGCTCGACAAACAAGGGCATGGAGTACATTACCCTGGAGGATTTGGAAGAGAAGGGCCATATTCCGCTGGACTTTCATCGCGATCCGAGTGAGCGACCTTTCATGCCGTACACCGAAGGTCCGTTGCCTACTCCGTCAGGGAAGGTGGAGTTCTACTCGGAGGCTCTGGCCGCGGACGGGAAGGATGGGCTTCCGGCTTATGCGCCGCCGGTGGAGTCAAGGTGGGCGGCTGCTTCGAAGCGATATCCGCTAGAGTTGCTGGGGCGCAAGGCCGACAACTACATGAACTCCACGTTTGCGAATTTGGAAGGTCATCGGAAGATGGAGGCTAGAACCAGGCAAGGGCTGGAGATGCATCCTGAAGACGCGAAGGTTAGAGGCATCTCAGACGAGGATGTGGTCAGGGTGTGGAATGATCGGGGAGAGATTAAGCTGACTGCGATGGTGAACGGGGCAGTTCCCAAAGGCGTGGTGGCCGCTCGGCTCGATTGGGCGAAGTTGAGTGAAGGTGGTGTGAATATCAATGCACTGACGAGCGAGCGGCTGACTGACATCGGAGCCGCACCGACGTTCTATTCAGTCCTTGTGGAAGTGGAGAAGGTCTAAGGAAGTTTCCCCGATAACCAGAGCAAGAGTCCCGCGGTGCACGTGGTGTGCAGGTGTGTCCACCGCAGGGGCTCAGAATAAGGCGGTACACTGGCACTATGTCGTCGTGGGTTGGATTTATCATCGTTCTCGTTCTAGCGCTTGCCTATATGCTTATGAAGCGCTCGGGCCAGATCTCGTCGAAGGAAGCCGGCGAGTACCTGAAAAACGGCGCCATGCTGATTGACGTGAGAAGCGTCAATGAATTCGAGTCTGGCCATATCTTACAGGCCTACAATATGCCCCTCGACCGAATAGATGTGCTAGTTCCCTCAGCCGTCAAAGACAAGAACAAGGTCTTGCTGCTGCACTGTTCGACCGGCGTACGCAGCGGCATGGCGAAAAAGAAGCTAGAAGAGATGGGCTATAAAAATGTTTTCAATCTCGGCTCTTATGAACGCGCTGGAAACATCGTGATGGGGAGATAGAGTGACACGGGGCCACAGGGCAGTGGTTCGTTGATGCCTCCTTCTTTGTTCTATAAGCTCACAGGAGTTCTCAGCCAGCTATCTCCAGTTTGATGGAGTCGGACTGAAGGTCCGGGGATTCGGCACGAATCTCGATGTTACCGGGACTTCCTTTTGGCCGGATGATTACTAGACATTCCCCATGAAAAGTTCTGTGATGTGACTGGCGAAAACTGGCGACGTCTTTAGGGTTGGCGCTGCTTACGGCTGCGATTTCGCCTTCTCCAGTCAATGTGAAGGTCACTGGAAGTACGGCGTCGGGGAGTGGGCGGCCTTGCTCGTCCGCAACCCGCACTATCACGTAACTGAGGTCGTCGCGGGAGGCGTTGAGTTTCGGCTTGTCGGGGGTGAGTACAAGCTTGTGCGCCTTGCCAGACGTGGTGAACGAGATCGTACCGATTTCTTTGTCCCCCTGAAATGCGATAGCTTTCAGTTCTCCAGCGGCATATGGAACGGTTAACTCGGCTTTGAGCGCGTCCTTTTCGATCAGATCTTTCGAACCGACTTCCTTGCCGTTCAGGAGAAGCTTGACCTTGTCGCCGCGAGTGTAGACGCGGACGTGCATCGGCACATTCTCGAATCCTGGCCAGGTCCAACTGCGCAATTCATCGCTCCATCCCCACCTGCTGACGTGCTCCGAGAAGCGATCGGGAAGGGGACGTTGCACTGCCATTTCGATTTTGCTGCGCCGCCACACGACGTCGCGGAAGTAAGACTGTGGCTTCTTGTTTCCGATCAGATCGATGTCGCCGCAGTAGGAGTTGAACCATGGATAGGGCGGCGAGAAGACGTCCTGGGCCTGACCGTTGGCGATACTTGCGTGTCCGATGCCGGATTCGCCGAGATAGTCGATCGCTGTCCATACGAAGTCTCCGAGCACGTAGCTGTTGGCCTCAACCGCACGCCAGTTTTCGAAGGCTTGACTGGGGAATGATTCGGTGCCGGCCATGATGCGGTCGGGATATTTGGCGTGGTCCTTTTCGTACTCGGGCCACTGGTAGTTGTAGCCGCCCACGTCGAGGTAGGTGAAAGCAGGTTGCATATCAGCCCAGGTCTTTCCGGGGTGATCCCACGCGTGGCAGATGGCTGCGGTGACTTTGCGAGTGGGATCGAGCTTGTGGCAGAGATCGGCGAGAGCTTTGCCGATTTCGACGCCGTGGGGTTCAGCGCGCTCGTTAATCTCGTTGCCGATGCTCCAGAGGATGACGGATGGATGATTGCGATCGCGCATAATCATACTTTCCAGGTCGCGCTGCCACCAGTCCTTGAAGTAGACATGGTAGTCTTGAGGATTCTTGTTGCCAGCCTCCCAGCAATCGAAGGCTTCGTCGATGACGAGCATGCCCAAGCGATCGCAGGCGTCGAGGAAGTCGCGGGAGGGTGGGTTGTGGCTGGTGCGGATGGCGTTGTAGCCGTTCGCCTTCAAAATTTCGACGCGGCGTTCTTCGGCGCGAGGAATGCAGGCGGAACCGAGCGGACCATTGTCGTGATGGACGCATCCGCCCTGAAGTTTCATAGCTTCGCCGTTGATGCGGAGACCCTGGGTAGCGTCGATCTCGACCCTGCGGACGCCGATGTGGAGGGTGGTGGCGTCAGCGGGTTTATGGTCGGACTCGATGAGGACCTCGGCGCGGTAGAGATGCGGATCACCCGGGGACCACAGCCTCGGTTGTGCAAGGTGCAACTTAACGGTTGCGGTGGCGTGATCGTTCCTAGGGATGGGTAGAGGAGATGCCGATTCGGCGGCGATCGCGCCAGCGGCATCGATCAGGCGGACGCGGGCGATGACGCGCTTTTCCGTTGCCGATCCGTTTTCGAGAGAGATCTCAGCCTCCACCGTTGCTGCTTCTCTGGAGACTTCTGGAGTGGTGACAGAAACTCCGTACTCCGGGATGCGCAAGTCACTGTTGATGGCAAGCCAGACCTTGCGGAATATGCCGGAGCCGGAGTACCAGCGGCTGTTGCGGCCCGTGTTGTTGACGCGAACGGCAACGAGGTTGCTGCCGTCTTTCAAATGAGGCGTGATGTCGAAGGCGAATGGCGTGTATCCATAGGGGTGGTTGCCAAGGTGTGTCCCGTTGAGCCAGATGTCGCAATTCATGTAGACGCCTTCGAATCGGAGTTCCGCTCTTCCGTCTTTTGAGAGAGCGGGCCTGTCGAACGAGCGGCGATACCAACCGATGCCGCCAACGGTCCAGCCGGTGGAAATCTGGCCCTCGCTCTGGTACGCGTTGAACGGTCCAACGCGAAGGGGGGTGGTTCCTTCGCTCCAGATTGCTCCCTTATCTTCACTGGTAATGGAGGGGAGGTCTTCAATGCTCCAGTCGTGTGGAACGTCGAGGGTGCGCCAGGTCGAATCGTCGAAAGATGCGGCTTCGGCTCCTGCTATGTCGCCGCGATGAAAGCGCCAGTCTTCAGTGAAAGGGAGAAGTCGATTTTTGAGTAAGGTTGCGAGATCGGCGTCGGAGGGCCACGCGTTCGAATGCTTCGGAGCGGGCTTCGCGGCAGAACTGACCGGAATTAAAGAAGCTGCTGCGATACTGGTCATGCCCTGAAGCGCCTCTCGTCTTGTTAACGTGTTCTCGATGTAGTCGCTAGTATTTCGCTCCATGAAAGAACGCTCCTCCTCAAAACACAACATCGTAAATGGTCGGAGTGCTCCAGGCGTCTCAGGAAACATTCGCGAAGGGATCTTCCAGTGATGGGCATTGGGATGTGAGGAGTTCCGCTCCGCTTTCTGTGATGACTAGGTCGTCTTCGAGGCGAATCCCGAATTCGCCGGGAATGTAGATGCCGGGTTCATCGCTAAGAGTCATTCCGCGTGCAAGTTTTGGGTTCAGATCCCAGCCATACATATTGTTGCGAACGAAGTAGGGCCATTCATGCCCATCGAGGCCGATGCCGTGACCGAGACGGTGGGTGAAGTACTTGAAGGCGGGCCCATAACCGCCATCGATGATGATCTTGCGTGCAGCGGCGTCAACTTTTGAAGTGAGGACCCCGGGCCGGGCGGTATGAAGTGCTGCGGTCTGGGCGCGATGGACGAGATCGAAAACTGAGAGCATCTTGTCCGTTGGTTTTCCGAGAACGAAGGTGCGTGTGATGTCGGACTGGTAGCCCTCGACAGAGCAGCCGTCGTCGAGCATGAGGATGGAGCCCTCGCGCAGGGTTTGCGGCTGGCGGGAGCCGTGGGGCAGAGCGGTGTACTCGTCGACGTTGAGGCTGGCTTCGCCTTCGAACCCGATCTGGCGATAGGCAGAGGCGATGAGCTGATGGACGTCGGCGATAGTCATGCCGGGGTGAAGCGATTGGGCGACCGCGCGGTACACGAGGAGCGTGGCGCGACAAGCGAGGCGCATGCACTCGAGCTCGTGCGCGCTCTTGATCATTCGGCAGCCGGCGGTGACGGGAGTGGCGAAGACGAGCTTGAGGTGCGGGTTGGCGGCGCGGATGCCTTCGGAGAAGACGAAGGCCATATGTTCGTCGAGGCCGATGATGCCGGCCCTGAGATGGCGATCAGCAAGACCGCGCCCGATGAGGGCAAAGGGGCTTTCATCTTCCTGCCAGGTGAGAATGTCGCAGTTTGTCCCGAGAGGACCGGAGGAGAGAAGCTCGTGAGCGCGGCCTTCTTCGAAGGCGGGACAGACAAGGAAAGGCTTGGATCGGGCAGTCAGGACGAGTGCCCAGAGGCGTTCGCCGCCGTAAAGATGGAGGTTTGCGAAATAGACGGAGGAGCTGGTGGAGTTGGCGAGGAGGATGGCGTCGATCTTATTCTGCGTCATCAACTCGCGGGCGCGCTCGATGCGGGCCTCGCGTTCGGCGCTGGTGAAGGGGCGCGCCTGGCTGGAGAGATTGGGGAGTGACCGGATCGCGGACGGAGGTTGTTGGGCCGCGGGAATGGATTGAGCTGAGAGCTGCGACGAGGTCAGCGCGGCTGCGGAGGCGGCGAGGAAGTTGCGGCGCGAGATGCCGGAGGTGAGGGGCATGGTCCTCCACGAGAAACCGGGATCGTGGTTGATTCAAGAGTAAGCGTCCGGAGAGGTGCGAGGACAGTCAAGTTGCTGTTGACATTTCTAAATCGAGGATGCGAGGCTCACAGGAAATCTCACAAATTGTGGGCCCCTGAAGAGGTAATAGCAATGAGAAAGACCGTGCTGGCCTTTATGGCGAGTGTGTTTTTAGTTCCTGTTGCGTTCTCGGCGACAGGAGACGATGTGGCTGCTCCTTTGCGGGTGTTTATCGACGCGTTCAACAAGGGCGATACAGCATCTGCATATGCGACGTGTGCGAGGGGTGATATCACAATCGTCGACGAGTTTGCGCCGCACCGGTGGAGTGGACCACATGCAGCGCAGGACTGGGCGGCGGCTTATGACAAACACGCGCAGGCGACCGGAGTTTCCGATGGACAGGTGAAGTACGGGACGCCAACGCGTATCGAGCGAGATGGGGATTCTGCCTACGTCATTCTTCCGACCGAGTACTTGTACAAGGAACATGGGAAGGCGATGGATGAGAAGGGGCAGATCACGGCCGTGCTGCATAAAGAGGGCGGGGCATGGAAGATTCGTGCGTGGACGTGGTCGGGGGAGAAGCCGCATGGGACGAAGTAAGTTCGGAGAGCTTTAGACGGGTACAACTTCGCTTACCTGGACGACAGATTCGCCGCTGTAGTATTTGCGCTGGTCGGCGATGAGGTCGGGAGCGGTGGCGGCGAGGGCCGTGTCGAGGTGGAGCATCGACTCGAAGTAGAGGTGGCCGATGGCGTGGTAGTGCGAGGGAGTGCCCGGCGGGAAGGCACCGATGCCGCGGTCGACTTCGATACGGACGAGGCCACGGGCTCCCAGAAGGCGACGGGCGATGACCAGGTGCTCCGCTAGGAAGTAGTTCCAGTCGAAGGTGGAGCCCGGTGTCGCGGGGTAGAGGACGCTGAGTCGGACCATGGAGTGGGAATATCGCGCAAACACTGCCCGTGTCAATGAATGTGGGCCTTGTGGTTCCCGCCCGGTCACGATGAAGCTGCGACCACGGAGGAAGTAACCGAAACCGTTACTGCGCAGAGCTACGAACGAGAATCTCGATGTAGTCGAAAGCAGCGTGATCCGCATCATCGGGCGTGCCCTCGATACGGATGACGTCTCCAGTCTTCAGGGCGATGTTGTGAGCGATGTGCCGCGTGGAGTTATCTCCGTTGGGACTCCGCGACGGCAGGTTGTCGTCGGCAGACCATGTGTCTTGCTGATGACCGTTGATCAAGATGGTGAATTTTGCTGAGCCGCCTTGCAGGTCGAAGTATTCCACGGCGACCTCGAAGCTGCCGGGATTGCCCGTGTAATTGAAATCGGCGGAGCAGGATTGTAGGCCATCGCATGAGAGGGCTTTGCCGCGGCTGGCATCTTCCCAGGGATTTACGTCGATGATTCTGTAGCCGGTGAGGTGGGCGTCTTCGGCTTCTAAGCGGTTGGGGTAGTGGCCGGCACGGCCTTGTGCGTCGGGGATGTCGCTGAGTTTGAGGAAATACTGGGTAATGGCATCGCGCCAGACGATGGCGTGGTGGGCCTGATATTCAAGGCGAGGAAGCACGTCTGCAAATAGAGCTGGATCGAATTTGCCTTTGAGAGAATGCCAGTCTTCGACGAAGTGGGCGGCCTGCGCTGCGCCGTCATAGTGCGAGTCGTAGATATATTGAATGACCGTTTTGCCGTCGTGGAGTTTGTAAGTGTAGGGGACGTGGTGGAAGAAGAGGAGGAGGTTGTCGGGAGTGGTGGCGGTGGATTCGTAGATATTCGCAAGTTCGGGTGAGTACTGGCCGACGTAACCTGTTCCGGTGGCCACGGTGCGATCAAATCCGACGCCCTCGTGGTCGGCTTTGTGCCACTGGCCCCAGCCGTTGCGCTCGCTGGCTTCGACGTTTGGGCCGTAGTGGCTGCCGGTGATGTCTGTAAGAGTCTGCAGCCCGAGGGGGCCAGTGTAGCTCTCATAGGCAGGCCAAGATTGCATAAGCATGTTGACGACGATGCGAACAACAGCGGGGCTGGTTGAGATCGTCTGGCGGGTCCACTCGGCTGCGATGTCTTCGGGCTTGAGATCGGGGTTCCAAGCGAGCCGGCCGAAGGCATAGAGATTGGCGAGCGCAAGCGGAGAACCGAGCCAGCCATTTTGCCCTACGCAGGCGACGCCGACCATGCCACCCAGCTGTCGATGAAAAGTCGTACCGGAAACGATCTGCTTGACGGGAGTTGTTGCGCTATCCACACGCATGTTGAAATCGAGGACTTCTTTCCACATGGGAGCGATGTAGACGAGGTGTCGCTGCTGGCCAAGGTACTCCTGCGTGATCTGGAGTTCCATGGCCTGGCTGGTATGCGGAATCCCGCCGAAGAGCGGGGAGACGGGTTCGCGTGCCTGGAAGTCGATGGGGCCTTCCTTGGTCTGGATGACGACATTGGGTGCGAACTTGCCATCGAGAGGATGAAAGATGTCGTAAGCGGCGCGGGCGCGATCGGCCTTGGGATCGGTCCAGTCGAGGTGATGGTTGTAGACGAAAGCGCGATAGAGGACGACGCCATTATGTGGCGCGAGAGCGGCGGCGAGGGTGTTGGCGGCATCAGCGGGGGAACGTCCGTAGCTCGCCGGGCCGGGCTGGCCTTCGGAGTCTGCTTTGACGGTGAACCCGCCGAAGTCGGGAATGAGGGAGTAGATCTCGTTGACCTTGTCGTTCCACCATTTTCTTACTGCGGGATCGAGGGGGTCAAAGGTGGGTAGGCCGCCGAGTTTTTGCGGGCTGGCGATGTCGGCGGAGAGGGAGACACGGACACCGTATGGGCGCATCGCGTCGGCAATGCGGGCAACTTCCTTCAGCATTTCGGGAGTGAAGAAGGCGGACGCATTGTTTACGTTGTTGAGATTGCATCCGTTGATACCGACCGAGGCGAGGATACGAGCGTATTCCGTGGCGGGAGCGAGATCGGTGCGAATGTGACCTGCATCGAAGAAG
>Ga0068857_100000044_pt1 | contig 69166 bp, 94 predicted proteins | sample KBSCornC72_FD_66591 | JGI IMG/M metagenome (GOLD analysis project Ga0068857, IMG submission 66591) | Corn rhizosphere microbial communities from Kellogg Biological Station, Michigan, USA - KBS Corn C7-2 | ecosystem: Host-associated > Plants > Roots > Rhizosphere > Soil ...
ACGATGTCCACGCCCCAAACACCAAACCGCCCGGACCACATCACGAGAACCGAGAAGGCTCGGTCCACGTTATTTGGATGCGGGGATTCAACGCCGCCTTGATTGCAGGGTCCAAGCGGAACGTCGGCTTGAGTCAGAATCAAACGACTTTGAGGACGGTGGCCATTCATACACGTCGTCCGGTCGTAAAGCTGATCGTTATATATACCGCCTGGATTAGCGCGGATTTCCTTCGTGCAAATCTTGGTCCATCCGCCGCGCGTTCCGCAGACTGAAACCATGAGCGAAACGTCTCCAAGAATTTCAGAGGCGTGAACGCGAGCAAAGTGAAACCGCTTCATCGCGAGCGGAGAGACGCCGTTATCGCTAGAGCTGGCGGGGCGAGAAAGGTTGTGCTCGCGAAGCTGAACAAAGCACGGGATGTTTTGGCCGTTGTCTTTGTGGTCTCGCTGGAACGCCTCCCAAATTCGGTTGCATCCGTCTTCGTCTCTCGAAGCGAAAAAGATGCGCTGCTCTCCGTCGACCATGAGCTTGATCCATTGCACAGGCCTCCAGCCTGTCCAGTAGGATGCCCAGGCCTTCTGGCCACCATCGAGCGCCGCTTGATCCATGCACCACGTATGCCGATTATATTTCGATCCAGACGGCACCGACATCAAAAGATAATTTTCGTGAGCCACTGAGCAAACGCCCGAGAGGTTCGGCCCAAGGTTAGCCTTGGAGCACATCATTTCATTGTCCTGGATGTCCATCCGGGAAGTGCGATTGAGCGCGAGGGCTTGGTCAGAATTGATAAGACCAACCGAACTCATCCACCAGATAAGTCCGTACTGCGTGACAATGGAAAGCGGCGCGACGCACCCAACGTTATTAAAGCACGGTGCCTGAAAGTTTGCGGTCGATAGCCATGTAGTGCGATCTTGAATACTGCTTTGGAAGTATGTCGCCTGGGCCTCCGTAAAAACAATGATCCCGAGCTTGTCCGGGGTCTCGACGATTCCAGTGCAATCACTCGGAAGATAAAATGCACGAGCTTCGTTAAGATACTGGGTCTCGGTGAACTTAGTCGGATTGCCCGCATCCGAAGCGAAGAGCATCGGACCGCGAGCGACCCACAAACGATTTCCCGACCACTTCATCCACAGGCCTATAAACGTTTCATCGAAGCCCGGCGGCGTCGCATCTTGGTTTGAAGGTGTTGGGTTGAGATGGCGAGAAGTGCCGCCATCCCAAAATGCAGCGCGAGTCACGCCATCTTGCATCATGAGCACTTGGTAAGGTCTATCGAGCGAAACGAGCGTACCGTCCGGCTCGTAGTCGGTGCTCTTTAAGCAGCTCTCAAAAGTGACGTGCTTGCTGTTAGGGTTGAACTGAATGTTCGGCAACCGGCGCACCACTTTAAACGGAGCTGGGGAAACATAGACAAGTCCATCGATTGCATAGACGATATGCGGGACGCCCGATGACGGCGTAAATCCAGTTGCTCCCTGCAAATTATTTCCGCCAATCAGAAGCCTAGAAATCGAGCCCGGTCGCGTCTGGATAATGCCACCACGGTTAACGCAATTCATCGCCGCAACGTACTCGCTGGCGCTCAGTGAATCCGCAGCCGAGTAGGAATCGCACCCCGCGACAAAATAACTACTGGCGTCGGAAAGTAACTGGCTATCTGGCATGGCTTATCTTGGGTAGTGGAGGCCTCGGCATCCGCCTCGACCATCCCAAATAGAATCATATTCGTTGATCGTATCGTAAACAATCTGGGGACCGATTGCCGTGGGCGTCTTATTCACGTCTTCTTCTTCAGAGAGCATGCGAGCGCCCTCCTCTTCGGCCTGGCGGGCACTGTCGTATTTGTCCTGCTCATACAGCTTCACCGCTTTGACGGCGAGCTGAAGGGCGAGAGTGTTCTGGATATTGATCCAGTCATTGAGGGAGCGAATTTCGGTGTAAGACTTACGATATTTGATCCGCGCCCATTTTGCGCCTTGGGCAATTCTGATTCGCTTATAGCGAGGGTTCGTATCGGTTGGCTCATAATAACCAACCAGTACCTTCGTGTTCGTGACCGGATCAATCGCAACCAGACGGATAAATCCGTTTGTAACCACTTTTGTGATACGTTCAATCCTGGCAATCAGCGGAGCGGATGGATTGACGAGCGGGTATCCAACCACAGTTGGAACGAGAAAGCCTTCCTCCAGATTCCCGTTTGCGCCTGGAGTATAAATTTTTTTTCCGTTCACATCATAACCGAAAACACGGACTGCCTTATTATTGTCCGAAGTGCTTTCGACGACCGCAACCAGCTTACTCGGAGCCGCTGGATCGCGAAACGTCACCACGTCCCCAAGGACATCGGTATAGCCTGGATCAGTCCACTTCTCGCTACCCACGCCACCAGAATGAAATTGATACCAGTCGTCCCGAAGAAAGGTCGTGCCGCACGCCGTGTTCACGCCGAGCACCGCCTGAACAAAATTCGGAAGCGTGACGCATTCATCGCACACCGAAATATCGAGCACGCCCAGGCTCGCATCGTAGTTCGCCTTCTTTTCGAGAAGGCGGATCGCTTTCGTGATCGCAGCGAAGACAGCGACCTGATCGCAACTTTGATACTCCCTCTTGGCGGTCTCGTAAAAATCGGCGGTGAGCATGAGCTTAATCCTCCTCGTTCGTTTCCTCGGCGTTGATCTCTTTCGCCTGCGCTTTTTGAATTTTCTTGTCCTGCAATTCGTCGAGCGTGTCGGACAAACCCTTAGACGAAGATTTTGGTTTCTTATTCAAAGATTTGATCGCAGTGACCTCGAAGCTGTGGGAATGGTGTTCTCCATTCTTGTCTTTGCGAGTCGTCGTCTCGTGCTTACGAAAGCGGATGTGAGCTTCGCCCTCCTCGGGGAGGTTTAGCTTTCCATCAAAGTGCATCGAGGGATAATACTTCTTGTCCTCTTTGTCTTCGCGCGGGACCTCTTTGAGCGGCATCGGCTCGCGTCCAAGGTCTAAGAATCCATCAGTTGAGTCGTTCACGGATTTTACGATGTTTTTAAGCCTATGAAAGGCGAGGGGTTACGAGTGCAATGAATGAGAGTTTTACGAAGGTAAATCCAGCAAGAAATTAGATGTGAATCGCGCCAGGCGGACGATAGCCGTCTTTGAGGTTCACGAGATGCGCTTTCACCCAGCAAACCTCGCGCTGATCTTTTTCAGTTGTATAGAGTCTGACCGCCTGAAATCTAACTGGCGTGTCTATATACTTTGCCCAATTTCTGTCCGTGTAATATAAAAAAGAATTCTCGTTCCAAAACGAAACGTGCGTCGGGTCTTGGAATGCTCCTCGTCCATCAGTCGAGGGGACCTGGCAAAATAACCACCCGCCGGGAACAAGCACGCGGCGAACCTCTTTCATTGTGTGAACTGAATCTAGAAGATGTTCGAAGGTGTCGAAAGATCGGATCACTCCTACGCTATTGTCTTCGAGCTTCCATGTTTCGTTTAGATCGGAAATTATATCGGCATCTTTAAGATCAACCGTGGTATATCCATTCTTTGCGTTCATCCTTCCTCCGACCTCAATCTTTAGGAGTTTGTTTTCATCGCTCCACTTCTCGACCATGCCTTCTATATATTGGTCATAGATTCGCATGACGTTCTCCTGAATCTCTCTGTTGTGAATGAAGGAGGCGTTCTCTCGGGTGTGACGGTAAATATATAATGGCCTGTCGATATGCCTAAACTTAGTGACCATGAAAAAACGGCACATTAAATCCTGGTCATCTAATACCCTCATCTCTGTGCTGTAGCCTCCAATCGCATCGTAAACTGATTTCCTGAAAGCGCGAAGATGGTTTGGCGCATACCAGATTCGAGATACCGCCTCGGGTGACGGAGGAAATTGGACAGTCTCATTAACCTTCACATCTCCGATTTCAATCGTCCTGTACTTCCAGCCAAAAACATCGGAGTAAGGGACTGGCGACTCGCCCTTGTCGTCAAGGTCAACCGTATTTGAATAGACAAATCCAATTTCAGGATCGCGAAAGGCCTCGATAACCTCAGAGACCGCGCCTCGTCCTAAGAGGTCATCGTGATCCAACTCCAGAAGAATATCTCCCTCGGCCTTGCTACATGCGAATGCCTTCAAAGGGCCAACCCATCCGCGAGTGTCTTCGCAGTAAAAATGCTTAATCCGATGATCCCGTAGCGACTCAACTTTCCTGGCTCCGTTATTATATACGATGATCCACTCGTGAAACGGCTGGTCTTTGATCGACTGCCAAATTTGTTCGAGAAACTTGGCGTTGTGCGTTGGCGTAAAAATACTGACTTTAAGCATAGGGGTTAAACCAAATCACTCAGGCGATCCAAGTTCCACAGAAATAAGTGTATGCCCCATATCGGGTGCAGGTTGTGTCAGTTGCGCCGTAAACCTGGACTGTGTCTCCAGCCGTTAACGACAAAACGATTGATGAATTCGCCATTCGAGTCCCGATACCACGGCTCCCGGCAATGGCGCTTCCATTTTTATAGAACGTGAGATAATGCATTGCGCTTCCATCTCCAGCCCACCCCGCGCTAAAACTATAAATTCCGGTCACGGGAGCGGTGAACGTGCTTGTGCTAGTATTCCACGTACTCAGCGGGTCGGTTTGAACGGAATCAAATGCGAGTAACCTATCCGCTCCAGAGGTGAGCGTCGCGTTTGAAACAAGTGTGACAGAGAAGCCGTACTGGACTCCGCTTCCAACGGTCCTAAGCCCTCCTATATAGCTTGGATCAGACGTGAAGTACCGGAAGAAATCCACCATGAATTGTGGAGTTGGGCTTTCACTCGCATCGTTCGAAACGCCAAAAGATATTCCGATTTGATTGACCGTGATCGCGAGCGTGCCGGAGTAGAAAATAATCCAGCCACTACCAGTTAACGAAATCCAGAACGTGAACGTCGTTCCAACCCGCTTAACCTTTAAGTAAACGGAATCGTAAATTTTATCGGTAAGAGTCGACTCTGAAACCACCGATCCGAACGTGGTTGAGTTTGTATAGTTTAGAATCGAAGCCGTCGTATTCGGGCTTCCTGAGTGGCGCATAATACCCCACGTCACGAGGGCCGATGTGGTTGGCGCTGAAACGAGGTTGGTCCCTAGGAGGAAACCAATGCGCCAGTCGCCCGCCGGAGAGCCATTCACCGCTATGCGCAAAACGGCTGAGAAATCTCCCGATGGGAGGGTTTGAAAAATGCCCTGAATTTTTTCGCCCGAGTGAACAGTCATCACTGCTTTGATGAGGCTGTCCGCCTGAGTTAGCGTCATTCCACTCGAATTAAGCTGAGTCCACCGCGCATTGAGCGATGCGTCCGTGAAATCATCGTCGAGAGAACTTGGCGAAGTCGCAGGCTTGTTAGGGTCGTAATAAGTGAAAGAAGTGCCGCCTCCACCGCCTCCACCGCCTCCAGATGCGCCTTGCGCGCCCTGAGCGCCCTGCGGCCCCTGGACGGTGCTTGCAGCGCCTTGATTGCCCTGGTTGCCCTGGTTTCCTTGGGTCCCCTGATTTCCTTGATTTCCTTGGGTCCCCTGTGGCCCTTGCGCGCCGGTAGAGCCCTGTGCGCCTTGCGGACCTGTCGATCCCGTGGCCCCCTGCGGACCTTGCGGGCCAGTAGAGCCGGTCGCGCCGGTGCTTCCCTGCGGTCCCGCTGAACCCGTCGCGCCTTGTGGCCCCTGCACGGTCGACGCCGCGCCTTGCGGACCTTGAGGACCAGTGCTTCCGGTCGCACCTTGGTTGCCTTGATTTCCTTGAGAGCCAGTCGATCCGGTCGAACCTTGAGGACCTGCGGAGCCCGTAGCGCCTTGTGGTCCAGTGGAACCTGCTGCGCCTTGCGGACCTTGATTTCCACTATATACAAATGACAATATAACCTCTTCACCATTGGTGAATGGATTTAGAGCGGACGCGATATAAGTAACGTCTAGCTGCTTATATCCTCCAGACCCCGTGCCGACCGACCCAGTCAGCATGAGGATAGCCCACCGAGCATTATTAGAAACGGCTGTGACTTTAATGATCCCTCGATTTGAAGATGTGCCTTGATCGTCGAAGGCGTTAAGCCATCCAGACACGTCGGTCCCTGCCTCATTATACATACTCACATACAGGTGAGCGTAAGAGGCTGGCGTGAGAGTATCGAAGTTAAGATTGCCCGACCCCGGATCGCTATTGCTGGTCGCGTTGCTAAATTTAAACTGGTGACTATCGCCGCCAAAAAGTCCGTAGCCCTGAGCGCCCTGGTTGCCTTGTGAGCCTTGATTACCCTGAGAACCTTGGCTTCCAGTTGCGCCTTGCGCCCCTTGCGCTCCAGTCGATCCCTGTGGTCCAGTCGAACCAGTAGCTCCCTGTGATCCGGTCGAGCCTTGCGGACCGGCCGCGCCCGTTGAGCCCTGAGGCCCAGTTGATCCGGTAGCACCTTGCGGACCCTGCACCGTACTCGCCGCACCTGTCGCGCCTTGCGGACCGGTGCTGCCAGTTGATCCTTGAGCGCCCTGTGGGCCTTGCGCGCCCTGTGGGCCGGGGTCTCCACTATAGCAAAACGACATGACGACTTCTTCGCCATCTATAAAAGGATTATTCGCCGAGTAGGTATATATGACTCCGATTTTTCTGTAGCCTCCCGTTTTGATTTCAACGTCACCCGTCACAATCAAAACAGCATAACGCTCATTATCCGCAACTGCGGTGAGCTTAATGATTCCGTGATTTGTAGGAGCGCCGTGGTAATCGAAAGAATCGAGCCAGCCTGAAACCTCAGTTCCAGACTCATCGTAAAGGCTTGCGTATATAAATGCGTAGTCAGCCGGAGTAGCAGAGTCTAAGCGAATGTATCCACTTCCTGGATCGCTATCAGTGGTAGAGGTGGAAAATAAAAACTGGAAGCTATCTCCTCCGTAGAGCCCGGTGAGACCTTGATTGCCCTGGCTGCCTTGTGATCCGGTCGAGCCCTGCGGCCCCTGCGATCCAGCCGCGCCAGTTGCACCTTGGCTGCCTTGCGGACCAGTCGAGCCGGTTGCACCCTGCGGACCCGTAGAGCCAGCCGCGCCCTGAGCGCCTTGGCTGCCCGATCCCGTTGCGCCCTGTGGGCCTTGGGGGCCGGTCGATCCAGTCGAGCCCTGTGGGCCAGCGCCGCCAGTCGCGCCAGTCGAGCCCTGCGCTCCGGGGACACCTTGCGCGCCGCCCTCGCCTTGGTAGCCCTGATTGCCCTGCGGCCCCTGGTAGCCCATATCTCCCATCGGACCCTGAGCGCCTTGGGCACCCTGCGCGCCCGCGCTGCCCTGTGCGCCCTGCGGGCCTTGTGCTCCACCCGGAGAACCCGCCGGACCCTGGGGGCCTTGGACCGTGCTCGCCGCTCCAACGACGCCCTGTGGGCCTTGTGATCCGGTCGCACCCTGAGCGCCTTGTGCGCCCGCAGCCCCTTGAGGCCCAGCCGTGCCGCTGCCCGTGCGCTTCAGTTCATCGAGAGCGTCTGCGACGTTGCTCGCGAGAATTCCCGAGACCGATTGAAAATCGACTTCCTTCGCATCGACATCTCCGACCGACCATCCGGTGTTGGTTCTCCTTAAGTAGCCGGTCCCAAGAATCGCCGCAATTTGCGCGAGCGACAAACTGAAGGGCTGCGCGCCAATGATGCCAGCCGCCGAAGTTTTATCGGCAGCATTTAGTATCGAACGACCCAGCTCTGTTGAAGGGAATGCCTTGGCTTGATTTGGGGTATTAAAATAAACCATCGAACCAGGCTGAGGATTCGATACGAGCGAGAGCGCATCGAGAATTGCGCTGTGCTCTTGAGAAACATCTCCAATGCCAAGCTTTTGACGAAAGTACGCCTGATTAAGAGCGATCTTTCTTCGAAAGTCGTCGACCGTATCTTTCAGCGTGGGCTGTTGCGGCCCTGCCTGTTCAACAAGAGTGGTTCGAAGAATTTCGTAATCAGTCGCCATTAGAAATCAGCCGGAACGGAATAGTATTCCAGGAGTATATTTGCAGTGAGTGTGAAGGTATAACTATAGGCCCCTCCAAATCCCTCTCCGTCAGGAGGTGTGACCGTCACGAGTGATCCATTGCTAAAGACTCCGTTTATCTTAAATCCCTCAAACGCGACACTACCATTGTTTGTGAATGTGATCGTGATAGACGTGCCCTCATCCCAATCGTGCGTATAGGTTTCATCACCAGAGCCCCGCGTATCATCGAAATCCCACCCCGAAGGAGAAGACACAACATGCGCTCCAGCGCCGTGCGTCGTGAGCGTGACGGTATGCGTTGGCACCTCTCCGGGGTTTACCGTGATCGTGACCTGGGACGGCGTCGCATCCCCAATGCTATCTCGCGCATCAAGCTGAAGAACGTAGGTTCCGGTGGCCGTGAAATGCATCCCGGTTCGAAGGGTGTTAACGTCATCAAAGATCACATCCGCCGGACCGCTCACCTTACTCCAAGTCACAACTGCGGGCTCGGGGATTTCGTCGTCGGTTAAAGTTGCATCCGGCGATTCAAAATAAACCGAATCTCCATCGAGCGTAATGGTTTGGTCTTCCCCCGCATCAACGACCGGCACGTCATTGTGAATGACAGTGATCGTTGTGGTGCCAAAGCCTTCTTTATCCCCATCTGACGCCACCAAGCGAAGAACGTAAGTACCGGGCACGGAGAAGTGCGCAGCGGTCGTCGGATTCGTTGGGTCATCGAAAACAACAGCTCCAGGTCCACTGTCAACCGACCACGCAAATGTAACAGTTCCGTTAGGAAGTCCGTCGTCCGTGACAGTGGGATTGAACACCACAAAATCGAATTCTCCGTTAGGGATATAAATAGGGGCATAGCTGCCAGCGATCACAACGGGAGGCTGATTGACAAAATCAAACCTAGGAACCGGCTCCGAAACAGGATCAGAGCAGCAAGCCCGGGATTGAGCTGGTCGACTGTATCTAACTTTGAATACACGCCCATCCACCGTAGGGGTAACGTCGATGTCGGCGCAGTCCTGCGGCAGTGGAATAGGCTGTGAAAACCCTTTCGCTGTCGCGAGATTCAGGGGGATGGGGCAAGGTTTATTCACGGTTAAATCGCCAGTGCCACGCCTTCATCAATGAGAAGACGACCGCCGCTTTGCAGGTTAAGAAACTCTCGATCTGAAGTGGGTGGAGCGGGTGGATTCGTCGACCAAACCACCTGGCCATTAACAACGGTTGAGACTGCATCAAATCCCTCGGGGATCGTTGCTCCGTCCATTGGATCGGGAAGTGCGTCGCATGGATTGCTCATTTTTTATCGTTATATATTTCCTTGAATCCAAGACGGCGGAAGAGGTCGTCAATCGAACCATCCGCAAGGCCGGTAGGCTTTTCTATGAAAGCGACAATAGAATACCCCTTCAGCTCTTCGCGCACTCTAGCGTCGATGTAACCCGAAAGAATGGATACGAGAATTTCTCTATCCAAATCGTATATATGTTTAAACAGGTCGATACCTCCCATCCCAGGGAGCTTTAGATCGATGATTGCTAAATCATAAACCCCAGGCCTAAAAGAGGCCAGTGCCGCCTCCGCATCTCCGAATGTTGAAACCGAAATGTTGTAGTTTTTAGTCCGATACTTGAAAGCGTATTGCACACCTTCGTCGTCTTCCACGAGAAGGATTTTCTTGGGGCGGGCCAGCGCCCGGATGTAATCGGCTTCTGTCTCGATGGTTTTCATTTCTTCGAGAAGTAATGCTCAAGAAGCCAGGAAACAATTGCTGGGCCAAAAAGAGTGATAATCGCTCCGATGATGACCAGGGGGCTCTTCACTTTTGCCACTAATATATCAAATCGACGGTCCCAACCATCCAGCCGTTTATTCACGCCTTGGACTTCTTTTTTCAGTCTTTCGAGTTCTTCATTTTGATCCACGACAGCATTGTTTAACGCCAAGGTTTGATCGTTGTTCCACTCAATCGCTTGGTGCAGCTCAGAATTTTTCCGGGCGATGTACGCGTCGGTTGGGTCCATTTTCGCCAGTTCGTACTCATCTATTTTATGAGGAAAAACCGGCACGCTTCTGAGCCGTTCAAGTGGCATGTTTATGCGGGCGTGACCTGTGTGACTGCGGCGGCTGGCGTCGCCGAAACAACGGGGGCTGGAGAAGGATTCAAAACGTTAGCGAGTTTTTTCGCCTGCTGAACAATGTAGCTTTTATCTATATTGTCTTCGGCCTCCTCGATAATCGTTTTGTGCGCGGCGTCCAAATTATCCGCCTGGTAGTTTTTCGTGAGATCAGCGGCAGCGGCGGGATTATCCACCTTCTGTTCGGCAATTGATTGAACGGTTTTCTGGAGCGTCGTGTCGCTCTGTTTTGCGCGCCAAAGGAGGATGGCTACGCCAGCGATGATAAGAAGAATTGCGCCACCGACCACCCATAGAAACCAGGGCTGAGAGACGATAAATCCAGAGCCGATAAGAACGAGGCTCCCGGCCCACGCAGCGATGCCTTTTTTGATGACGGTGAGTCCGCCTGTTCCAAAGGAAAGCCAAACCAGAACGCCGGTGCCCACAACGCCGAGAATTCCAGCGATCACGAGAATTCGAGCCGTCCACTGCTGAAGACTCTTTCGGTGCGCGTCGTTGATCTCTTTGATCTTCGCATTCAGCGAATCGATCACCTTTTGGTTTGCGGCCTGGTTCTTAACCAGCTCGTCATCCTTGGCGGATATTTTCGCCGCGAGATCAGTGCGAAGCTGATCGTTCTGTGCGCGTAATTTTCCAACGTCCTCGCTCGCCTTGGTCGCAGCGGCAACGGCGGTATCATACGCCTTGGAGGCTTCTGCGGTCTTGCCTTGATCGAAGAGAGAGGCGCGATCCTGCGCGGCTTTAAGCGCAATCAAATCTGGATCAACACCCAGCTCTTTGAGAGCAACGTCAATCTCCCGGCTGATGACCTGGAGCGAAATTGGGTCGGTGTTCTTTTTATTGTAGTCCCGAATCACATACAGCGAAGCCGCCGTTCGAGCGCCCTGCGCTTTCACAGCGGTCTCGACAGCTTGATTTTTATCCGCGAGAGACTGTTCGCTATTCCTGATTTCCCCCAGCGGAGTCGCCCCGGCCACAGGCGCAGCTTTCGGCGTTGTCTTGCACGAGGGCGCTAGGGACGCGAGCGCCAAGAGGAGGATGATCTTCAATCGGTACATCGATAAGGATGGGCGCGAGGCCCTTTTGAACGGACAACGGAACGGGGTTCGTATCGAAGTGGAAAAGGTCTTCAGCCACCCGATAAACGTTCACTGGAATATCTTGGTTGAGAATATCGATCCAACCTTGCTCAAAAGCGATAAACCGGGGATCGCTCTTATCCATCTTCACCGACTGCTCACCATCTGGAATTAGCTTTCGCATATTCCTTTTTCGAGTGGCGTGCAGGTCTTTGACGTGACCTTCCAGCAGTCTGATATTTTTTGCGATGGCGTGGTTGGCCATCGGCTCGAAATCATACGGCACAAGCTTCCCGTCCTTTATATATCCGTCACATTGAATGAGGGCCTGATGCAAAGCGAAGATGACGTAATTTCTCATTTTAAGCTGGCTGCGCTGCGGCGATGATGTCGAATTTGTCGTCGGTCTCGTCGTATCTAACTTTTAGATACGTTGTTTTATTTGCAGTCGCATTCACCGTAAGTGATGCAACGATGTCGGTGAAGCGATACTTTGTGCCGAGGGAAAGAGTAAATCCGCCAGTCGCGTTCTGGCGGATTCTGAACGTTAACTCCTGGCCGTCGATTGCGCCGGTGGGATTTCCTAACGTTCGGTTATCGGTGATCGTAACCTCCCCGATTGAACCGGGGATAAATTGGGTGGCATCGACGGCGATGGTTGCCGCGTCCGTCAGCTCGATGACTCCAGTCGGATCAAGCGTGCCATAATCAATCGACGATCCCGTGGATTTCAGAAACGTTCCCGCTGTGCTGCGAGGCTTCCGAACCCAGTCGGTGCCATCGAAGTAAATGAGATCACCTTCAACCGGAGTGGCCGGAGGGGCAAGGTAATCCGTGCCTGGAACCGCGATAGAAAGAACACCGCTAATCGTGGTGTTCTTAAGAATGCCGTTATCGAGAGCGCCTAACGCTTGCTCGTTCGTGAGCGTCCCATCGCCTTGCTGGACGATATATTTCGCGCCAACCGGAGCTGAGGTTGTTGGGCTGGCAATGGTGATCGTAACGTCGTCGCCGGTGTGCGAGACGGTTGCTCCAACGAAGTTGAGGGACGCGAGGGCCGTGGAGATGTTTGAGCCATTATCTTTTAAAGTGATGTGACCAGACGCATCCGTGATTCCAAATCCCGCGAGCGTGGTCGGAGTTCCTGTGATCGTCTCCCAATACTGTGTGCCCGTATGGTTCGCGCGGTTGAGAAAATAATCGATCCCATGACCAGAATCAGAAGTCTGGTGGCCTTGGGTGTCCGCAAAAAGAACGACGTTACCGATGGCAGACGAGTCTGGCCCGATCATATCACCAGCACCAACAGTGAGCTGGATGAATGATTTGAGCGTGCTGACTTTGCATTTCAGACTGGTGAGCGCGCTATATGGATAGCGAACAACGTATAGAAGATCGTCGTCGCCAAGTTCAAACGCCTCATCCAATTCATCGAGCAATCTCGGCTCTTCGTCGGCCATGGTAATTCCTTCGTTTAATCAATAAAGCCCGTCCCCGGATATTTCCAGTGACGGGCTCTTTATGCCTAGCTCAACGCGAACGGTTAACCGCCAAGATCGGTGTTGCAGGACACGAGGCCAAGCGTGTCGGCGCAACGCGTATAGAGGAAGGGAATGACGCCGTGCGGCACGATTGGCTGAATCGCGCGCTCCAGCTCCCAAATGAACTGGCCGAAGTCGCGGTACTTGTTACACGCGAGGTCTTGCGGGTTGATCCATTCCATTTGGCCAGGAGCCGCAATAGACGGCCACTCCATATCACCAATCTTGGTGAGGCGGGTTGGCGTCAGGTAGCGGAAGGCACCCTTCGAGATCAGGAAGCCCACTTCGTAAGGAGCGGTCTTCCAAGCCGGGTTGATGACGTTCTTCGCCTGACCGAAGGTCGGGGAGTTATCGACAATATATGGCTCAATAAAGATCGGGTTGCCGTTTCCGTCGACCGAGGAGAAGCGCAGCGGCTTCGGGTCGATACCGATGCGCAGACCGCGATAAAGCGGCTGGAACGCATAAGACCACAATTGATTGAGGGCTTCCTTGTTACCGCCGGTGACGGCAGCGCGGAAGTTCTCAATCGTCGGGTCTTCATCGCGCCATTTGTTAACCTGCGCGGAACCAGCGATCACGATGAAGTTTTCATCAGCACCATCACCGAAGGTCTGGATGTTGTTGAAATCGTAGCGGAGAACGTCCGCGAGGCCTTCGAGCGTTTTGAACGTCATCGCGGCGGTTGGGACACCCTGGCCGAAATTCGTGTTGGTCTGATTTTCACCGCCAACCAAATTGCCATCGATGGTGCCGTTTGCCTTCGCGACGTACTTCAGACCGGACAGGTCCAAAAGATTGATGCGGCGGTCAGCAAGGACAATTTCCTTGTTGGCGGCGCGCTGCGCGAGCGTGGCGGCTTGGTAGCCCTGCTCAACGACGATACGAGCGCCCTTAACGCAAACAAGGGGAGACTCGCCGCGAAGATTGCCGAGCACCGTGGTGAACTCGCTTTGACCAAACTGCGCCTGGGGTCCGACAGTTCCGCAAGCCTGGGTGGCGGCAGTGACGGCGGGACGGGTGAGCGAGTGGCCGGTGACAACGCGATCCATGATAAGCGTGCGGATCGTGTCGCCCTGATAGTTCGGGAACGTGCCAGCTTCGAAGACAGAAGCGTAGGGGTCGTTCTTAGCGTTGTTCTGAGCCATTTCCCAGGTGAGCTGGGGAATCTGAGTAGCGATTGCCGCCGCGAAATCGGACGGTTGAAGATCGCAAGTTGGGAGTGCCATGGGAGTAAGTAGCTAACGAGTTTTTGGTTTCGGTAGCCTACGCGCCCAAGCGTTCGCTGCGGGTCTCGCTTCAGCCACCAAGATGAACGAAAGATGTATTCAAAGCGCGGATACGCTCGGAATGAAAACACTTTGGTTTCTTGGCTGAGGAGAACCCTGATTTTACAGCCGTGCCCGGTGACGAACCGTGCGATGTAGGGGAGCCCCTACTACGTCCTAACGGGGAAGTACCTACACGCCCTTAACAAAATCATGCAAGCAAATCTTACTTGTCCTCTTGCAAATTATCGTAAAAGGTAAGGCCAGTTAATTGATCGAGCCGCCAAAAGTCTGCATATTGATGATGATTAGGCGGTGGGTGATCGAGAGCTTCCTGAGCCCGCCTATTCGCGTTAGGCGGGCTCAACCTTTTTAATCAGGACATCAATCCCCTCTTCGCCCGGAGGCACGATCTTAAGGATCACTCGCTCATCAATGACCCACTTTCGGGAATCGTCCAGCGGCATCGACAAGGCAATCCAGGATGGTAGAGAGAGCCCCGTCGAGGTCGCGATTCCTCTCGTCTGATATTCGAACAATAGCTGTGACTCGATACTTCGGGTGATTTTTTCCATCACCTCGGCGTACTCTTTTTTTGTGAACGTTCTTGGCGTTCCGTTCGTTACCGCGAGCTGCTTGCTGTTCTTGAACGACGGGATGTGACCCACTCCCCGGATCGAGATTTTTATGGGTTGAGCTGGCAATTCCATATCCGGGTTTCGAAAGAATTTTAGCTAAGTCTTCCGGCCTCATGCTGCACAAGTTTTTCCCGGACGATAATTTGAGCAGACTCGTCTTTCACGCCGTGCAAGAAAACAGGCAGGCCCTTCACACCCTTGAGAAGGTGATCGCTAGGGTATTCACGAATTGAATACAATTCATCTTCGACAATGCTTTTCTTCCGGTAGTCCGAAAAGATCAGCGGCGTGGCTCGCATTCTCCCAGCTAAGGTCTTGGCGTGAAAAATGTCCCACGGATGCATCGAGGGGGACATGTAGAAATTTGGAATCTCTTTCTGGATGTGGGTAGAAACTAGGCAGTTTCCATTCAGGTGTGGGGTCCTAAATTGCGACTGAGAAATCCAGTGACCAAGAATGAGCTGGCTTCCCGAGTACCAGTCTTTCTGAAGCTTCGCGATCCAGTCCTTATCGAGCGGCACGCAGTCGGCCTCAAAGAAAAGAGCCGCATCGTAGTCCCAAATTTTTCGCTTAACCATACTCGTGACGTGGGCAAGCGAATCGAAAAAAAGATCATTACATCCAGCGGGCCATCCGGCAGTGTTGTGCCTGGAATGATATAGATGCACCTCCTCAAATTTCTTCGTGAGATAAAGATAGGTGCCCATGTCGTCCTGTGTATCGTACCGATAGGCGATCATGAAGTCCGCATGTTCGGACTTCTTTGGCTCGATGTCAGCAATCAACCTGGCGAGCTTCATCGCCATCAATCGGTCCCCGGCGTAGCACTGCAAAACCAGCAAGAGTTTTTTCATGGGTATAGGTTTCTTGCTGATGCGTCTTCATCCACCCAGCGCAGAAAGTTTTTCAATTTAACGGGCCACTTCCGCGTCATCTGAAGTATTTTCCACTGAAGGGCTAAATTTTCGTATCCGTAATACTTCTCTTTTAGCACGACCTGTGAATCCAAAACGTAGGCGTAATGATTGAAAACCAGACCGAGCTGGCGAGTTTCCTCGCGCTTTATTTCCATTCCCTTATTGCCGTCTAAGTTGGGCGGCTCATGGGTGATCCATTTCATTCCCGGCTTATATCTCCACACCCTGAGCCATTCGTTCGTTTTGTTTCCGTAGGATTTTTCACCCTCGGTTACGATGTTCGGGCCAATAAAGTAATTACAAAAGAAACGCGCATGCGTCGCCTCAGGGTTTTCTCCGAATAGTTTTATGATCCCTCGGATTTGATCCGCAGTCCAAAATTCATCGCTGTCGACCTGGAGCAAGATCGCCTCTTCACTCATCTGAGGAATCGGCGCATTGACCATCTCGACCTTACCCTGCCAAAGCGGACTACGATAAACCTTCACGCGCGGGTGCCTGGAAATTGCGTCGAGGAATTGCACGGTGCCATCGGTCGACGGACCGCCAACTGGCTTTCGGCACCACTTCGTGTCTTTCACATTATTGGCCGGACCCTCTACAATATGCCATCTCCAGTCTATCTCCGTGAGAGAATTTAAGATCGGAAGGTGATGCGCAAGCCATGGCATTCCGTTGTGAACTATCGTCAAGACCTCCAGCTTCATACCATCCCCTTGATATGAAGGTCTCTTATCTCGTCTGGAGTAAAACGCTGCGCATACCAAACGGGATCATCAAAATTGATAGGCCTGGACCTGTCGTAACCAAAGCTAAACCTTTTATATTTTCGGTCGTCCATTCTCTCTAAGTTAGCGAACTTATGCTCAGGAAGATTTTGAATATCTCGGTCTCCTCCCATCGAAAGGTAGTCCTTAACAAAATCAGGAATGGCGGCGTGCTTAACCAGGAACAGCGATTGAGCGCACGGCATCCCCGTGTAGTTTCCGAAGATCATTCCAGCGTGTCCAATTTCTGAATACATCGTGTCGATGTAAGGCCCGAAAGCCAACACGTCTTGCTCTCTGTAAACAAAGTCTAGTTCGGCGTTATAAGCCAGCATTGCCAGGGCTATGATGCTCGCTGACCACCCACCAAATACGTGCGGCTTAATGTCGTTAATTAGGTGATGGACGTGGCCCAGGTTTCCGTCGAAATCAATCACCTGAGTTGGGCAAGGCATGGCATTCCTAACGTGCATGGGATAGATCGACCCTCCCACTGATATAATTATCGCCTTCCTTGGCCTTGGCTTGGTGTACCTCGTCAGATTTTGAACCCAAAGCGTTGCAAACTCCTCGGCGCGCTCCGCTGAGTTTCCTTCGTAATATCCGCTGCCAAGTAAGTAAGTCATTTTGGGTTTTCCCATCTTTTATCCCACCAGTGGATTAGAAATGATTCTGGAGCAGCTTCGCGACATTCGGTTGGAGCGTCCCACGAGAACGGGTAAACCATAGTGGTCGGAATTATCGTAACCAATTGCCGTGGGGCCTGAGACATAAGATATACTCCCCACACCGCGTCTTTATTGGCGAAGGCTGGAACATTTCTAAGCTGCCATTCAACCCATGGGTGACGAGGCTCCGCACCAAAGAAGGCATTGCAGATTCGGTTCTCCTCCTTACCGCACGGGATGTTATCCTGAATCGACGCAATGCACGGGAAGATAATAAATGGATCGAGCGGCCTGATGCACTCCATGTCTGTGTCGAGATAGATGCCGCCATGCTTCTGAACGACCACAAGTCTCGCTAGATTTGAAACGCTCGCCCATGAGCCCAAATCATTAAACATGAAATCGATGTTTAATCCTAACGCCTCCAGTGAGTCTTTTCCCCACATCATATGCCGCCAATCGGGGTGCATTTTTATGATGTTTGCGATAAACCCAGCGTTTCTATCTGGGATTTCACCTCCCAGCCAAATCTGATGGATAATCCTAGGAATCATTAAAACGCCCTCACCAACTGATACGATGGCCACTCTTCATTGGTCAGCCTCACCAGCCTCCAGTCGTAATCATCGCAGAACCGCCTCACTGCGGAAGGAACATCAAATCCCATGGCGCGAGAGTAAGCGTTGTCCACGTAATCATGCCCCATGATAAACCCTCCTCGCTTCACCTTTGCGGACCACCGAATCAAGTCCTGAAAACACCCCTGGTAGGTGTGGTCTGCGTCTATATAAACCCAGTCTAACGACCCTGGTTCAAAATCATTGGCGGCATCGCTTGAAAATTTTCGATGGATCATGACCCTTCCTTGCATTATCTCCTTCGAGAATTTTTGCTGCACCTCCCGATGATTCGTATCTTGAGCGCCTTGATTAACGTTCGACGGGTCCTTCTCGTATTCACCTGGTTGAAACTGCCAGCAATCTATCAGATGAAGATGAGCCACGCCCGTCTCTAAAATTCTCTCCGAGAAAGCGCCGCGATAGACGCCAATCTCAGCGCCAACGGTTTTAGGGGGAAGCTCCCGGAATAAATCGATGCGTTCCATTTACTTGATCGCCTCGATGCGGGCGGTTTCCAGGTCGTCCTTTTGCTGCCCAATCACTTTAAAGTGACCGTCTATAGGGCTACGTCCAGTGGTGCGAATGTTCATTGGGTTGAAACCTGCGACCTGCAAAAACTTTTTAATCAGGTCGGTCGTGTACGCCGCTTGATGGCCGTGATTCATGATGATGTCTTTTGCCTGCGGACCATGAAGCCTATCGAGCACCGGCATGCAAATTCGCACAATGCCTCCCGGCCTGAGCACTCGGCGAATATCTTCGAGTAAAAGAAGAAATTGCTGCGGAGTGATATGCTCGAAGGTGTGCTCACCAAAAAGGAAATCAACCGTGCTATTTGAGAAGGGCAGCGGAAGCTTCGTGAAATCCAGCTCTGAATCAAAATTCTGGAATCCTTCGAGGCGATTGCCGCCGCACCCTAGCTGAATCTTTACGAAGGGCATATTTGATCGTCGTTATTGAATTTAAGGGTCGGCTGATTGCGCACAGCCCAATCACGAAAGAGCTTTCGGTTATGAACGTTCGCCGGGCTTGTCATCATCGAAGCCCAAGAACTCTCATGCGGCTCGTGAAGCGCCATCCCTGCGGGCAGCTCGCACGGGAAAAAATCAGTGGAAAAGTTCCTGAAAGTCGAAGCGATTCCTCGGGTCTGTCGAATATAAGCAGCGACACCTAAATCAAAGGCTTCGGTGCCAATGAAGTAATCAGGAATCTTCGGCAGGTGAAGGCGAAGCCACCCGGCACGGAAGGCGAAGAGTTCGCGTCCCATGTGTACGTCTTCCACGCCGGGCTCAAGCCTGCGCATCGAAACTGCGTCCCAAATAAGCACATGCTTGCGAAGCTCCTCCAACGATCCGGGCTTTAACTCCACGTCATCATTGATCCAAACAACGCAATCATCCTCGCTTTGAGCCAGCTCCAGCGCCGACTTAAAAATATCCGAAAGGTAGGGAAGGGCTCGCGGGTCCTTAATCTCGCGAGCTGTGCGACCCCAGCCTGAGCACAAATTTGTAACCGTGCTTTCGCTCCACGCAAGAGGCCAGGTCGATTGCGCACGGTAATGCCGGTCGGTTTTTCCATGCATGTGAACAACGTGAATCACGCGGCTGCTCACTTTCTTTCGATTGGCAGCGGCCTCGACCGCATCTCCTACCTTGAATAAATCATGCCTGGCCTCACCATATCGAAACGCGGTCACAGACTGCGGAGGGGGAAGGCTCCCGAGCCACCCGTCGTTGAGAAGAGCAATGACGGGTGTTTTTGAAGCTCTTGCCAAATGCAGATGTAGTGTATCTATGGATACAAGAAGATCGGCGGCGTCGATCAAGCCAATGAGGTCGTAGGGGTGCCGGGCCTTAACTTGAGAAAGATCGACAATCTGGTGGTCCGGGCATTTTGCCGTGATTAAATTCCGAAGCTCTTGCGCCAACGGGAACGGCGAAGACACTCCGTTTATCGCAATTAAAATCGCGGGCCTATCTGGCTCGATGTGCTTGGCGACTAGCTCCGTCTCTGCCTCGTGATCCCGTCGATCAAAGATAAGCGGGATCGCACCAAAGAGAGGCAAGACGCCAGCGATACGCCAGGCTTCCTTGCTGTACGAATCAGTTAGGCGCTGCTTATCGGGATGTTTATAGGCCTGGAAAACAAGCGGATTAAACCCCTGTGATTTTTGAATTCTGATCGCCTCTGAAAGCTGCGTGTAATCGCCCTCAAACTCTACCGGATCAACATAGCTGACACCGTCGAGGATCGAGCGGAAATTCTTTGCCACGACAAAGCGCGGCCTAGCGCCCTTCCGCGCGAGCGAGTAAGCAGCGGGAAGGGCGTTCACCACATCACCCAGTCTTCCAAGCGCAATAATTGTGGGCTGTTTCATGCAACATGAGCCCAGCGCCTTCGATTCAATATAAGACAAACACTGGAGCGACTAACTCCAAACTTCTTTGACAAAACTCTAAGCGGAGTATTGTTCGCCCCTAGTTTACGCATTTCTATAACCTTCTCCTCAGTTAATTTCGCATGAGGAAGATTTTCCCCACTAAGGTAATTCTGCCGATTTTTGGAACGCATGTCCTGAACATTTTCAAGCGGAGTTCCAGCGAATAAATGAGCAGGGTTCACACATCTTGGTTCATCACAAACATGGCAGATTAACTTTCCTAGAGGAATGGGTCCGTGCTCCATCTCGTAAGAGACGCGATGGGCACGAAGCTGTTTTTCGCCCATCCTGAACGCTCCGTATCCGTCTTCAAAAACTGCGGCGTTCCACAACCAACAATCGTCAGGACCAGCCTTATCAACCTTATCCCAAAACCGTTTCATGACTATTTGTACCAGTCGCCCTGCGTGTTATGCGGACCGTAATTAGCATTGCCCGAGTGCATACACACGCACGCGGTATCGACATGCGGCTGGATTCCGACCTTGGAAGCGCGAAGACAAAAGCTCACATCCTCGCCAATTCCCTGTGCCAATTGGTTGAAAAATCCATAGGGCATAGATGGATCACGAGGAATGATCTCCGGGAATTCCTGAGGAGCCGCCTCGATCATTTTCTCGAAAACAGAGCGGTTGATTCTCATTGCTCCGGTGGCCACCCACTTCGTCGGCTTGATCGCAGGATTCACCATGAGATGCGCGTTGCGATTCTCGCGCTCGTTTTCAAACGCTTCCGCATACTGCGCTTTGCCGTTAACACTCCGCCCAAAGTAAAGCGCGCCTACCAGCGGGTGCGTGGGCGCTGAAGACATGATCCGGTCAAGGAACAGAAACGATTGATAGGGCTCTGGGAGCTTGGCTCCATAAGACGCATACATCGCTGAATCCCCCATCGGCAAAACCATGTCGTGATCGATGAAGATCGCCTCTTCTCCGGTGGTACGAAGAAAACTTTGCACAAGCATATTTCGGCTATCAGCGATGAGGGTTTTTTCTCGCATGAAAAAGCCTAGCTTTTCCGCGCCGTACCGAGCGTAATTTCGAAACAAGCTGAAATGGCAAGACGGACGGATAGAATCGTAAATGGGGAGTAGGAGAAAAACTTTCTTCCCCTCCCAAACTGCGACTTCGTGCTGGCCTGAAAAATACGAGTCTAAAACAATCTGGAGCGATTCAGCCGAAGGCGGTTTTCCATTTCTCCAGTTTTGTATTGTTCCAATGGATACATTGTATTTAGCCGCAGCCTCCTCACGAGTCAGGGTCGTGATGTCCGTGCGAAGGAGTTCGCACAAATCGATTTTGGGCATGATTAGACAACGGTTTCACCAGCTTCAATTCGATCCAGTGCCTCGCCAAGGCTCTTGGGGGCAGTCTTCTTTTTCCCGGTATCAGTGTTTCCACTGGTGATCGATCCGCCACGTTTAGGCGTCGTCTCGTCCGCTTCTTTAAGCTCCTTCAGCTCCGCTTCGAGCGCAGCGATCCGCTCATTGGCACTGGAGAGTTGATCGACCGCACGGCGCGCGAGCGTCGCAGCGAGGGCAACGTCGACTCGTTCTTGGAGCGTCGTCGGCTTGAGCGATGCCTTTAAAAGGCCGCGCAGCTCCGTCGCCTTTGCGTTGTCGGCCTCAATTTGCTTTTTCTCTTCGGCGGTCGCGTCGTCCGGGACCTCTTTGACGTGAAAGTATTCGAGCTGCTTGTACGCGTTGTCGGTCCAGCGGCCAAGGACCTCCTGATTTTTCTCCTCCTCTGCGGCTGGGTTTGGCGCGTTCTTCTTCGCCTCCTCCTCCTGTTTTTTCTTATTGGCGAAATACTCTTTTGCCTTCGCGGATTCGGACTTAATAAATTCGCCCTTCGCGCGCTTGATTAAAGATTTTTCAGTGAGCGCACTACGGATCGACTCGCTATCAGCGAGCTGGATCGCATCGAGGAATTTTTTGGCGTCCTCGCCGTTTTCGCGCAGGTATGCCTCAAAGCCTCCGTTTTCCTGGATCGCTTTGATCGCCTCCGGCTTAACATTATATTTCTGGAGAACAGCGATAATCGAGTCGTCAGCCGCCTTGATCCGATTGTCGTAGGTCTCCTTAATGCGCGGGTCGCTATCAAGTTCATCGCGGCGGCGATAAGCCAAAAGCTCTTCGCGCTCTTTTTCAATCTCGGCGTCAGTGGCACCCTTGCCCGCCTTGATCTCGGCCATCTCTTTTTCGAGAGCGGCAAGCTTTTCGTCTTTTTCCTTTTGCGCGGTCTTAGTCTTGGCGACCTCGGACTCGGCCTTTTTCCAGCGGTTATAGAGAGAGCGGTAACGCTGCGCTGACTTGATGTTTTTGTGAGGGGTCTTCAACTCCTCCTCGATCTCGGTCTCGGGAACCTCCTCTTCCTCTTTTTTGGCCTCTTCCCTCTTGGCCTTGCCCATCGGGTCTTTGACGGACACCTCGCCGTCCGTCTCGTCGTCTTTTTTTTCTTGGGGCTTTTTCTCAGGCTCTTTTACCTCATCTTTTTTTTCCTTTGGAGCAGCCTTTGGCGGGGCCTTTTCTTTCGTGTCACCGGCGGGCTTATTCTGCGCTGCGACCTTATCGGCAGCGATCTTATCAATAGCGGCAGACAGACCTAGGCTCGTGCCTGATTCAGTCTTTCCGTTATCAACAATCGTCGACGGAGAAGCGTCAGTCGAAGGCTTTTCCGGTGGGGTGGCTGGAGTAGCAGATGCGTTTGTTTCTTGTTTATCAGGATCAGGCATAAATCTATTCTTCGAGCCGGTCAGGCGCTTCGTTTGATTGTCCTCCGCTTGCGTCCTCGATCATATCTTCGAGGTTTTTAAACACGCCGAGAAATCCAGCCACCGATCCGGCGGCGAAAATCATTTTCCCGTCTTCATCGGGAAATGGCATGGGAGCGAGAGCCTTCAAATATAGAAGGCCCAGCGTTCCTTCGGGGGAGGCGAGAAAGTTGCGCCAAGCGACAACGGTTTTCTTTGATGGTTTATCCATAAATCAACCGGCGCGGGCGAGAGGAAGCGGACCGGCTGGAGGCGGAGGGCCAGCGGGCGTTGGGGCCGGGGCCTGCGGCTGAGGAGCGCCGCCTCCCATCAGGGCTAAGTTAGGAGCGCCGACAGGGCCAGGGGCACCAGGCGCGCCAGGAAGGCCACCGCCACCGGCTTGTAAAGCAGCAACCTGCTGCTCTTGCTGAAGTCGCTTTTGAAGCGATTGAACAGCGCGCTCAAAGGATGCGATGAGTTTTTTCTCATCGTTCTTTTTATCCTTTGGCCCGACCTTCTTGGCGATCCACTGATTATAGTGAGCCTGATAGTGAGCGAGTCCATTGGTGGCGGCGGGAAGATTGCTTTGTCCGATCCACTGCGTGAGAGGTTCCTTCAGAGCCTCCATGTGAATATAGTCATTGTCCTTAGGAATAACAGGGACGCCCTGCTTGCCCTGCTCTAGGACGGCGTTTTCCAAGACCTGTTGACGAGCCGCTTCCGCGACCATCGCCTGATCCTGGCCTTGCGGCATAAGGAGAGCGGAAAGCTCGGGGCCGACTGCGGCCTGCGAGATCGTGCGCTCAACCTGCTCCTGATCGTAATAGGGATTGCCCCGCACCGACTGCGCGAACTGAGCGCGGCGCTGCGCAACGGCCTCGGTAAACTCCATGATATTTTGCATGGAGCACGACTCAACGAGCTGCTTGATTTCGTCTTCGTCGAGTTTCTTTTTAAGCTTCTTGACCAGCGCCTTCGCGTCTTCGTCTGGGCTCTTCGGATCGCAAAGGCGCTTCGCCATCATCGCCGTCAACATGGCAAATTGCGTCAGCCAGTTATCCAGCATGAACTGACGGATTTCATCCTCGCGCGCGGTCTGCACGTTCACCTGAGTCGCGGTCGGACTGGTGCCAGGAATGACCGCCGGAGGGAGGAAGGCTCCGACCTTTTCCTCCATAATTTGAGTCATCTTCTGATCGAGAGCCATGAAGCCGTCGACGCTGACCTGCATCGCTGCGCTAGACCCCGCGTACTTCGCGCCAGAGACGATAATCTTTTCATCGAAAACCATCGCCTTAACCGAGTTCAAATCCTTTCCGTCCGGCACCTCCAGCTTGATCTTGTTCGAGAGTTTCAGGTTGTCGAAAGACTCGTTTCGAGTGAGTTCGACCTGCACCGACATATCGTAAAGAATATGCCCCGCGCCAAGGCTTCCATGGATCGTTCCGTTGCCAAACTGGAAAACCATTGCGGTCGTCACCTCGTCCATTGATTCGAACCGATCCAGTTTCTCATAGAGCAAACGAGAATCATCGTCCTTCGATGTGTCCGAATTTCCCGAGCCATCCCCAAGCAATATATAATGCGAAATCTTCCCGGTGATTTCTTTGGCAAACAGATGATACGTCTTAATCATCTTCGCTCCCTTAGAATAACTCGCTCCCGTCGACGCCTGCCTCACCAAGTCCTCGTACCCTCGAATGTCGGACTGCATCCCATTCTTATCAGGCGGCATCGCTTTGTTGATCGCCTTTACCACCGCATCTTGCCGCCAATTTTTCTTCTTGTTGTCGTTCGCCTTTTTCAGGAGCGAGAGAAGTTCGTCGGGGCGATAGTCCCACTTCACCACATAGAACGGAAGGTCTGTATCCAAAAGTTCAGTACCAATTGGTACGAACCCTTTATCCTGACGGATCAGCTTTGGCCTCCACTCGTATTGGTTGAAAAAGCTTGGGAATGCGTAGCCGTAAATCCCTACTTCGTTCGCGAGGCCCTGAAGGAAAAAATTCCACTTCTTCCATTTACGGATCGCTGTCGTGACCGAGGTGCGGAAAAATTCTGTCTTCTGAGCGGAGCCATCGACATCAGGCGGCAGGCACCCAGCGACCAAGTAGCGCGCCGTTTTGAGCGGCATGTAAAAGCGCGGCGGAATCTTCGAGCATGTCGTCGCGAGGGCTCCAGTTGAAATGTTTGATTTGTGGAGCTTCGCCTTATTTGCATCGCCGCGAGACGACCGAGGGCGCTCGCCGTTGATCTTCGCCGTGATCTTGGCCGCGTTCTTTATCAGCTTGTCTGCGTCTTCAATGCATTGGTCGCAGATGCTAAGAGCCTGAGTAACTGAAGTTACTGCACGCGTGTCTGAGCTAAGGTTCGATTTAACCTCGGGGCTCGTGCCGGTCGTGTCGGTGGATTTGCCGGTGGATGGCGTCGCCATGGGATGATTTGTAAATGAGACAGTTTTTTTGCGGAGCAATGTAAAAGATCAATTTTTTGATCTTTTCCCTCACAGACTGCTAGGGGTTTACCTATAAAAAGGCCAGCATAAGCGATTACGCGATTTCTTCATTGACCGATCATTCACGTTTTGCATTTCTCGCCTTGCTCTTCGTGGACAGACGTTGAAGCTGGATCAAATTTCCCTGCGGGGTAACACCCACTTGTGAAAACCCGGTTTTGAAGGCTGTCCCCTTCGAGCCGGGTTTTTTGTTGCCCGTGTTCTTTGAGTTGAGCAGAGGTGGGGAAAATCGCAGACCCACAAACACTGAAGCATAGGTCTGATCTGATAAACCTTGCCCATGCTTCGGAAGATGAACCTGTGCCACTGGCGGCGCGAATGGCCTTTATGCTCACGAAAGTGAGCGCGGTGCTGTCATCCACTACCTTAGCCGGATTAGCGACCGGCCTGCTCAATAGAGTTTTCAAAATCGGGTGAGCAGGATTCGGTGTAAATCCGAGGCGTTCACAAAATGGCTCAGGCGCTTTTCCCGCGACCTGATAGGCATCAACTCTTCATTAGAACCCGGCAAAACGTGGGGCCATACCCGACCGGATGAGAGTGGATAAAAAACCGGCCAATAAACTTTTTTGCGAATTAACTACTCGCTCTCTTACCTCCTTTTTTGAGGGGGTAAGGGGGTGCTTTTCCGACCTCACCTTTTTTGCGAAATGACTACCGATAAACCTAGGGCGGTAACGCGGAGACGGCGCGATCAATATCTCGACTACTTAAAATCAGGTCATTGGAAATCGCTTCGCCAGGATGCACTTAAAACAACCGATCACCTTTGCGCAGCATGCGCCTCAGCGTTTTCTATAGATGTGCATCATTTGGTTTATAGAAACCTTTACGACTGCACCACTTCAGATGTGATGCCGCTTTGCAGAAAATGCCACTATGCTGTTCATAAATCTGAAAGGCTAAGAGCGATGAAGGCGGCTACAGCATTAGAAAAGCGGACCGCTATTTTGGATCACATTAAAAAGCTCCGTGGTCCAAGCCTAGGTGAGGCCCAAAGGATATGGGAAAGAGTAAAAGACAAAAGAAAAACGTTACCTCCTAAATCCAATATATCAAAGCAGGAGTTCATCTCCTTTGTTAGAATGTCCGTCCAAATTAAGGAGGTCAGGGATCGCATTCGTAAGCGCGAAGAGAAGCTTCGCTCGATTGAAAAACGTAACAGACTTAAACTCCTAAGACTTGAGCGAAACGCCGTAAGTCTGCCTTTACCTTTTATTGATAGCATGTCCGATCAGCTATCGCTTGAGGCGTTAGTATTTCTTTCAAAGAAATTATCCAAAAGACTTCATTCATCGCTTTTAATTACAACTAACTAGATTGCGATGGTGTCCTCTAATCTCACCCCGGCCAATGAACGCATCCAACCTTGCAGCATTGAAAGTGAAGAAGCGATTTTATCTTCGATCTTCTTAGATGGTATTCAAAGCCTGAATACATGCCTGGAACACCGGATCACGGACAAATGTTTTTACTCTCCAGCAAACCGGCTAATTTTCGCTTTGCTGATGGAGTTAGCTGAATCGGGAAAACCGTTAAGCCTCGATGTTGTAGCTGAAGAACTAAGAAGGCGGGGAGAATTAAACCTAGTGGGAGGATTCGCCTATCTGATGCAAATCAGTCAGATCGTTTCCGGGACAACGCAGCTCCATTACTTCATCGAGAGAGTTAAAAAAACTTTCATCAGTAGGAGACTGATCCTCACCTCATCACAGGTTATAGATTTAGCTTACGATGAAAATGCCGAGGTTGAGTCGTTCTCCTCAGCGGTCTCGGAAATCCTTTCTCTTCGCTACTCCACAGACCGGACGATTTCGGTTCAAGAAGCGGCAAGCGAAACTCTTGCTCAGCTTGAGCGATTCAAAACCAAAACGGCCACCGAGGAAGATTTGGGCTACGAATACCCATGGGCTAAATTTACCCAGGTTTTCGGAGGACACCAAAGAGGGGCGATGACCGTCCTTGCGGCCAGACCCGGCGGAGGTAAGTCCTCACTCGCTCGCCAGGCTCTCGATCACCTCTCCAGAAAATATGGAAATGTGATGCTCTTTAGCCGCGAGATGCTATCGCGTGAATTGCCTCCTCTTTTCGTGCAAAGCCGAACCGGCATATCCTGGAAAGCGATCAAAGAGGGAAGGGCTCACGAAAAAGAAATCGAAGAGTTCCAAGAGGCCTTACTCCAATTCCAAAAAGAGAAGCACCTCCACGTTTTCGACAGAGAGAGAACGCTCGCGCAGGTCGTGGCCCGCGCTACCTCCTTTGCGCAGCTTCACGACGTGAAGGCCATCTGCGTCGACTATCTTCAGCGGTACGATCCAGAGAGCCATAAAGGCGAATCGAGGGATCAAGCGATTGGGCGCATGACGACGCGTTTCAAGGACCTGGCGATGGACCTTAAAATCCCGATCCTTCTTCTTTGCCAGGTAAACCGCTCCGCCGAAAAAGAATTTCGCCCACTGCAAATGAGCGACCTTCGCGAGTCAGGGAATATCGAGCAAGACGCGGACAATATCATTTTCCTGGAAGTCCCCAAGATCGACCCTCTGACCAACTGCCCGCAAAACCCGGAGGACGAAGACACAACTCAGCTTTACGTCAGCGCCAGACAGGTGAAGGGCCGAAGCGCCGGGCGCGGCATGGTCGGTCTTTACTTCAACCTTCCGACAACGACTTTCCGATCAGCAGTTCAGGCACCGAAAGCTTCACCCCCTCAAAGTTCGAGTTCATCCAACAAATCGTGGGCGAGTCGGCACGAGGATTGATCGCGTTGCGGTTGCGATAAACCGCCACGCGGCTGTCCCACTGGTGATGAAGGCAGAAGCCAAGGTTTGATGGACGGCCCTTGCGAAGAAGAAAAGAGCGGCGCTCCACTTCGTCTTTTAGGATGTCATCACTTTTGGGATACGGAAGATTTAAGGGGCACTGCGAACAGATTTTTGTCTGCTCTAAAGCCTGCTCGTATGGCACATCTCCGGGGTTAGTTAGGTGTGAGATCGAGACGAGCCAGTTCCACACCTTCTCGTAAACAGGGTGATCCTTCGGCGCGGCTGGCGGCTCCTCCGCGTTCTCTACGAGGTTCGGCCAACGCGTAGCGGTGAAGTTTAGCAAATCTTGCATCGGGTTTCCCGGCGGGATGCCGTTGCGAATCCGGTAGTCGAGGAGCTTCCCCTCCACTTCTTCGGGAGTCTCGCCTCGAATCGTGGTTTTATCCTCGATGAAGTGCCAGCCGCCCGGAGGCCGCATGGCGAGACGTTCTTTGAAACGGATCGGCATTTTCAGTCGAGGTGTTCAGCGTGATCGGCGGTAGCCATTTCATCTAAGTAGTCCGGCGGAGGAATGTCGTTCACGTCGTCGTTTTCCTCTTTTGGTTCTGGCGCTGGAGCGGATTCAACTTGAATGCCAGGGAGAATTTCATGGCGAGAGCGAATGAGGAAGGGCAGCTCGATGAAACTGTCCGCTTCGTCCGGCGATGGGTTGCCGCGAGATTTGTATTCGAGCTTCGATTCCGCGCGCATGAGCCCGCCGCGCACGCGCCCGTAGCGGCGGCTGGAGAGCTGGTTATTGATCGGCTGAGTCTCGATGTTGTTCGAGATCACGATGGCTCCCGACTCGAACCAGCGCCGGACCGTGAACCACATTTCCGAAATGATGTTATCGTACACCTGATTGGCGTTCAGGGTGTCCTCGTTGAGGACGCGCATCTCAGTTGCTTTCTGGCCCCACTGAATCAGAAGCACCGGCCCCCAATAGTGCTTCAAATGCGAGTAGGTGCCAAAGCCGTTGCCCGTTCCGTCTATCGCGAAAAAGTTAGGCTCAATCCCGAGCTGGCGCGCCATTTCCCGGGCCTCCTGCGCGAGAATAACGGTGTCTTCTTTCTCATGCAGAGGGATGAGCTGATCGTACTGCAAAATGTGCCTAGGAAGCGGTTCTGCGGGGCTCAGCGGGTTCATGTAAACCACCTTGTCCCCATTCGCCTTTATCCAGCCTGAGGCGAGGCCATACCGACCGACCGCGAGCACAGCACTATCCTCACCCTGATAGGCGCAGTCCAGGGCTCCGCAAGCGACCGGCTTTTCAATGAAGATCGCTTCGCCCCGAGACTCGGTGGGGTAGTTCGCGGGAATGATCGTATTTTGCGCCGACTTGATCGGCGGAAAGCCGCGCAGCTTCTCAAAGTAGTCGGAAGAGGTGTCGCCTCCGCCTTTGATGAACTTCATCGCCGCTTCGTAGGTGATGATCCCTGGATAGATCGTTTTGCGCTGAACGACATTTTCGCAGCGAAGGCCGTCCAATCTAAGCACATCCCACCCCTCCTTTGAGGTCCAGCGGTAGAGTGTATCAATTTCTTCGATACGCCAGTCTTCCACTGGCTGCGCTTTGCGGACAACTGGCGTTTCCCGCGAGTTGGGGTTGTAGCTGATAATGATTTTCACCGGGTCCGGGCCGTCCATCGAGGACTGTAAAGAGCCGATGTCGGCGAAGAGACCGTCCTTCCAGGACTGGCCTTCGTCCCCAAGGAAGCGAACACGGGTCATTAGGCCAAAGCGCGGATGACGCACGCGGCGGTAGGGCTTGGGCTTGTAGCCACGAATGCGCGAAGTGGGGTCCGATCCCTGCGGGAAAAGGACGCCAGCAAAACCGAAGTCAGCACCGGCTGACTCAAGGCCAAGATACATCTCCGATTCTTTTGCCTGGAGCGGGATCGAGGCGCGGCGATGAAGGGCAAGGATATGCGCGAAGCAGTTACGCTTCAAATGCTCTTCGTTGACCGCTGCGACTTTGATCGTCGTGTACTCCGGGTCACGCCGCCAATCGAGGTAAAGCCATCCGGCAGCCGTGTATGTTTTGGACACCGAGGTCGCGCCCTGAAGGAGCACCTGATTTCTCGGTGGGATAAATTCAAAGATGTCCCGCGTATACTGCGGCCTCACATCGAAGAGATCGACCGACCAAAGAAGGCGCGCGGCGAAAAGATAGTTATCGCTATCGAGGAAGCCCTGAAGGAGCGCCCGGAGGATCATGTCGGCTTGTGAGGGATCGGTGATCGTCCCTTCCGCTCCAGAGAGCTTAAGCGTCAGATTTGCCGCTGAGACCAGCTCATCTGGCGTGCGGTCGCCGATGGCGGTGAAGATCAGTCCAACGTCACTTAGCTGCATTTTTCACGGCGGCTGCGGAAGCCACTTTACTTAAGATGTCGGTCATCGTCGCGCCGGTTTGCCCGCCGCCTAAGATCACATTTCCAATGTTGGTCTGGTTATTCTGCACATTCTGTGGGGACGGAAGCTCCGGGATTGGCTTCTCTTTATCGACCACATCGCCGTGCGCGCGGTATGTGACCTGTGTGACCTTCTCCAAGGCCTGACTTGTTTCGAGGAGGTCTTTGGGCGTCAGCTTCTCGCCGGTTATCGTGCCATCGAGATAGAGGTCGACTTGCTTCTCGATCAGATTTCTCAGCTTCGAGGCGACAATAATGTTTTCCAGCCGGTTGTCTTTGGCTGATGCAGCGACGTGCGAGAGACGCGCCCCTTTGCCCACACCGTCACGGATCGTGATGACCTCGACGTAGCGCCGCCGGTTGAGCCTGCGAAGCATCTTTGGTTTTTGCGGAGCTGGCAGCGCCAGGTTTTTTGGGAGCGGATCACGCTCGCCGCTCGTAACGGAGTCTTCCATGTTATTTGCGAGGTCTAATCGTTCGGTAAATTATCACCGATCCGCCCGCCATGCCGATAAAAAATAACGGCATGATGCGCCATGAGATCATGTGGGCAGCGGAGAAGTAGAGGGAAATGATAAGCGACATCCAAATCCCCATGCAGTAAAAGCACTCTACCAGCTCATCGAGCTGGCTGTCCTGTGGGAAGATGTTGCGGATTTTCTCGAATATGTGGAAGGGGCCGCGATCTATTGTCACCATTTCCGCGAGGCGAAAAACGGCTATCGCACCGGCTATGAAGAGGAAGAAGAGGTACATTTAATTTTCGGGAATATATCTTGATTTGTACGCACAGCTAACCAGAGATCGGCAGCGTGGCAAAGACATACCGCTTTCACGCGCGGCTCGACCCCAATCTGATCGCCCAAGTTGTGCCCCAGCTTAAGAGGAAAGAAACCATGACCTCATTTGTTGAGCAGGCCATGGCACGCCTAGCGCACGAGCGGAAAGAATCCAAGACTCGCAAACGTCAAAACGCATGAGCCGTCTCTCTGCTAAAATCCTCGCTGTCGAGGAAGCTGAAAAGTCGTTCATTGAATACATTGACAGATACACTGAACTTTCACAAGAGGAGAAGGCCTCGCTTCTTGAAGCGATAAAAAAGGGCGCGCTCTCCTACTATTCGCCAGGTATGGTTTGGAGCAAAGCTCTTGGCGACGGGAAACCCGTGCTCGATGGAGTTAAAGACGGTATTTGGCGGCTGATGTGCCACTGGCGTGAACTCGAAGCTGTCGAGTCTGCGGCGCTCCATGAATGGGAAATTTTATGCGGAACCACCACATATCCTACGAAGTGTTAGCCAAGGGCTTTGAAGGCCCAAGGGAAGAGCGGTTCTACTGCTCTGGCCCGGTCATCGCTCTCAACGAATTTCATCGGCTAGTTCAGGGAAACCGCGAGATCGCCAGCGACCGCAAGACCGTGCTTCGGCCCAAGCTGAAGCCAACAGAGTACAGAATACTTCGCGTATACGAAAAGTATCTCGATGCGGAGGGGAATGCGGTCTGCTCGGACTTCGATCTCCCGAACACCGCCAATCCCGACATCATCGAGAGCCGCCAGGAGCTTTGGGCGGCGCGCAAGGCGGAGAAAAATCCCGCCAACTTCTTCGGCTTTTACGAAGAGGCGAAGAGCGAGAAACCCGGCCAATAAAAACCCCACCCCCGCTAAAGGGTGGGGAAACAAATGAATGCCTCTAAACGCTGGAGGAGATTTGTTTGGTTTTTACAATCTGTCAAGAGAGGTCTTGAGGCCTCGGGAGTGCTATGGCCTTACCAGTCGTAAGATCGAGCTGAACCATGGAGCACGCCGATTTAAGGACGCGCATGCGGTCTGCTTCTTCTACGGATTGAAGCGCGGCCACAATCTGATTGAAGGCGCGCATTTCGGTAACGCTTTTCGTTTGAGGGCCACGGCGACGTTTCGCCGGAGCCGGGTTTTCTGGAGTAGTTTGATTTTCAGGCATAAATCTTTGGTTGGCGCAGGCGCGTGAACAAAACATACGCCTGCGAAAATGGCTGATAGATTCGATTGATTTTGGGTAGGTATGACGGAACAGAGGCTTGCCGCATTTACGGCAGCCTGGGGCCACAGTGGGCGGCAGGTTAAAGCACTCGAAGTCAGGCTGCGTCTCCACCTTGATGAAGGTTAGGACCAACAAGAATAGAAGGAGGGCGAGGAGCTTCGACGCCGACCTGGCGAAACAAATGAAGGACGTGCGGATGTAGGTTCACGTAGTCGGACCTCGGCGGATGGAACTGAAGGACCGTTTCCTCTTCGTCCCAAAAGAGATTTTTGAGCCAGCACATTTCTTCCCATGTCGGGCAGCGCTCTTTCTTTCCTGCGAGGGTTCGCATGGAAACGTGCTCCCATCCGCTTTGCTCTCCATCGTCGGCAACGATAATAAATTTCTCGTTGCCGTGAGATATATAAAACGCACCAAAACGATCTCCAGCCTTGCTATCGAGTGGAGGCCTTGTGCGACGAAAGCGTTCTAGGTGAGTCCAGTCGGCTTTCATTTTTTCTCAAACTTTTTGTGAATCCAGTCTTTCTCGGAGTGCATCATGGCGTAGGTCATTTTCTCGCTATCGCCTTTTACTATAAGGAAATCAGCGCAACCCATTTCCGACATATTCATGAGCGACATTTCTATGCCTAGATCGCGAAGATTTTTCTCCCATTTAGAACCTACCTCGATCTCCGGGCCATGCATGACGGCGTGCCGCCACATTTTACGATCCTCGCCTCCCCATGGGTCTGTGTTAGCGCCTCCGTAGGTACGAACGCGAAATATCAAGTGCCATGTCTCCGGCTCTCCGTCATAACGCCAGAGCTGAGATAAAATATCTCCGCCGTACTTGGTGATGGCTCCTGGCCTTGTATATACAAATCCGAGGCCATAGTAATACCGGCCTGGCACAGAGACCATACAGTTATAGTTCGCAGGAAGAGCTGCCATTTCTTCCGGCGTCATATCCAGAATACTTTTTTCAGTCTTCATTGTTAATCTCTTTTATGGCAGACTTAACAAAGTCCGATACCGACATGCCTTTCTTCCATGCGAGGTAATTAGCGGAGAACCGAGTGTGGGTCATGTCGATGATCTCTTCGCCTCGACCGAGGAGGAAATTTTGCCACGGCTCAAAATTCCCATTGGCAACGTCGGCCTTTACCTTCTGAAAAAGATGAATCAGCCCGTCAATATCCGCAATAGTTCTATGTTTTAGAATTTCGTCGGTTACGACCTGCTCACTCTCTTTTTCCACCCTTTCCTTATCCTCGGTGCTCATGGCCGAGATTTGCTTACTCAAGATTTCGCCGAGTGTCTTATTGTTATTCACGAGGGATTTCATTGGAAGTCCTGAGCATAAGGACGGGCGTTTTAGTTTTAATCCACAGCTCGGCCTCTTTGAAGTGCTTCGCGGGAACGTTTTCTAGGGCCTCTCCTACCGTTTTGGCTGGATAGAGACGGCCTTTCTTCGAGGCGTTGTAGTCATAGACCGCGCGGAAGATTCGGTCCTGAGTTGTCGCGGGGCTCTCGTTATCTGGAATCTGAAGCACCCAGCCCGAGAAGTCCGCTTTCTTGGGAAGCTTTTCATCGGAGTCTGAGATCAAGATGACGAACTGCTTTTTCAGCGCGGGCGGCTTCTCTTCTTCGGCCTCCGCCTGCGTAAGCATATTCATCTCCTCGACAACTTGCCGAAGTAGCTTTGGTTCGAGCTGATTTTTCTTCAGGATTTCAGCGACCTTATTAACCTCGATCTTAGGCATTTTCTTTCGCGTCTAAGGTTTTCTCTAGGACGCGAATCGCCTTGGCCACGACCTCTCCTTGAGAGTTCACGCCGAGGCGCGTGCGAAGCTTTTTGATTTTTGCCTTCACCATATTGGGGAGCTGGCAGTTGAACTGATTTGGATTCTGGACTTGTTTAGCTGTCATGTCTTTGGGTTTATAGTTTATGACTCAGTAAGCTTTTCCATGAAGACGCTCGCGCGTCGCGTTGAACTTCATCTTCGCAACCAGGGCTTCGGCCACGCGGTAATTGTGACCTCCAGCCAGGTCCATAATTCTGACGATCACATCAGCCAGCTCGGCCTCGATGCCAGAGAACTCAGGCACCTTATCGTCGGGTGGATTGCCGTGCCGGGATGCTTCCAACGCCTCCGAAAGCTCGGAGTGCATGAGAGCAATCGCCTCGCCTTCGTTGCGAGGCTTATCCCAAAATCCCTTTTCCACTGCGTTTTGGTGCGCCTTTTTCTGGATCGCGTTGAAAGCAATAATGAAGGCCTCTTCGGCTGTCGTTTGATCGGGTGATGACATTTTAACGGATTAACGGTTGTGGGTATCGACGTATCAGGATTTCCAATACATCATCAGGAGAAAGTGATTCGTGGGCATAGACAGCCCATCTTCCTAACGGGGTGAAATAGTACCTCTCGCGGATCACGTTTTTACCACCAGCTTCAAACAGCTCGGTGGCGTGTTGGCCATCAGGGATGCGAATCCTTCGGCCATCGTGTGTGCCTCCCACAAAGAGGGTAAGATTTTCCATAAATGGCTCCGCGCGCCGGTTAGGGCGGGACGCGCGGAGCACGCTTCAAAACGGGCAGGCTCTTAACCTTTGCAGTCAGATGCCAAGACGATTGGCAATTTGTTCGCCCTGGATTTTCAGTGGGTCCAGGTTGTATTCGCGCAGCGCGTTGATATGGCCGAGTAATTTCTCATCTGGCGTCTCAGGGCGCGTATTGAGAAGCTGGACGTGCTTTGCGACCGACTGCGCGGCAAGAAGAAGATCGTCGGCAGTCACTTTGCCAATGATGTTCGCACTCCCTGTGCGATGGATCGCGTATCGCTTAGCCTTGCTCACGGCCTCGCAGATGAAGGCAGGAACCAGGCCAGCAAGAGCTTCCCCGACCTTGGTGAGGTCTTCGCCCTGCTTCAAATTTTCGCCGCCGTAAACGCGAACAAATTCCATCGCGGTGTCGGCTTCCGGGGCGGCAAAAGTGATAACCGAGTCGATACGGCCAGCGCGCAGGAAAGATGGCTCGATGTCGTCAGGCTTGTTGGTCGTGAGGATCGTAATGATCGGAGCGTCCTTCGTGTCCACGCCGTCAATCGTATTGAGGAGATCGTTCATATCCTCGTCACGCTCGCTCACCACGGTGTCGATGTCCTCAGCGAAGATCACCGCTGGAGCGTACATCTTGGCCAGGCGAAGGCCTTCGGCGAGTTGGTTGGCGCGCTTCAGATAGATGAACGTCCAGCCGTTATCGACCGACTTTTTCGCGATGCACTTTGCCGTCATCGTCTTGCCCACGCCGAACGTGCCTTTGAGGAGAGCACCATGCTTGATAGGAATGCCATTCTTTCGGCATTCTTCCGTGTGCTCGATCAGCATGAAAATGGAGGTCTCCAGCTCGAATTTTGTGATCTTGTTAAGGATTAGGTTCGTATTGCTTAACTCCATGAATTTCGGGGCGTCGCTCACTGGATCGAAGCCCTCATCCTCAAGGAGCCATTCAAGGTCAACCTGGATTGCTTGCCCGCGATAGATCGACTTTGCTCGCAGCAATTCTTTCGTGCGCTCGATCACGGTCTGAACTTCCCGCTCAAACATGCGGCGCACTTCGCCGTTAATCACGATGGCAGCAGAACTAAATTCAGCGCGGAGCCATCCGCCTTCCCACTTAGGAGGCATCATTTGGCCGTAGGGCGCAGACTCGATGCCGGTGGGTGTCGCTACTTCAATGAAGACCGGCGGAGCGGACTCGCGGCCAAATAAACCCTCCTTAAAATTCTGGAGATCGGTGAAACCATAGATTTCACGGAAGGCGCGAGAGAGGGCAATGAGTCCGTCCAGCGGATAGCACTCAATTGTGCTGTGGATTTTAACAACTGTCATCTCCGCCTTTTCTTGGCGGTCAATCCACACCTTCGCGTCCTTATAGGTCATCCCCTCAGGGAGAAGGATTTTGTCGCCCTGATGAATAACCGGAACGGGCTCCTTCAAGTTTTCTTGGGCAGTCATCACTTCGTTAATCAGTTTGCCGACAGCCATAGCAGCGTTTTGAACAGGCATTTTGTTTTTTGGGTTATGTTTTGTGTGGGGACTACGCCCCAGGAAATCTAGCGAGGTCGCAAGAAAAGTCATCGAACTAATGTGCTGTCCAGACTTTTCTATAAAAAACTATAATTTAAGGAAAGAGCGAAGAGGTGATCGCAGCCACTAGAGCTATAAGACCGATGAAGTAAAAAACATTGACCGTGTACGCCAGGGCAACCGTTGACTTCACTCTGTCTTCCGGCTCGCCCCCAAGGTCGACCACCAGGCCCACGCATGGCAGTGGGAAGAATTGAAGGCGCTTGATGCTCGGGTTCCAGCGGACACCGATAAAGCAGTGTGAGAGGGAGAATATAAACCAGGCTTTCATTTTGTTTGGTTGTTTTGGGTATTCGCGGTTGCGGTTGGTGGCTCGCCTGCTCTACCGTTGCAGACGATGAAAGATCAAACCTGGCGTCAGCATTTCGGGTCGCTGGATCGCCCGGTCACTACCCGAGACCTGTTAATTGTCGCCGAGCTTTTGTTCTCGGCTATAGAAGAAGCGAAGACACATATCATGGCATCCATTGACGATCTGATTAGCGAAGTGAATGACGAGACCACCGTGACTGATAGCGTGGTGACTCTCTTGAACAACATTGAGACTCAACTAAAGAACGCGCTGGCGAACTCCGTACCGCCAGCCGTTGCTCAGAAAATCGACCAGGCCTTTGCGACCTTGAAGGCCAACAAGCAGAAGCTCGCCGATGCGATCACGGCTAACACCCCAGTCGATAATGGCGGCGGAGACCAAAATACCGACACGGAGTCGGGCGGTGTTGACGGCGGCGACGCTGGTGATACTGGTTCGTCTAACGCTTCGGCGTAATTGGTTTCCAAGGGTCAAAAGGCGCAGGTGGGTTATCCCGCTTGCGCCTTTCTTTTTATTCAGTCGATTTCTTTTGGTAGCAAGCAGTGGCGTCAAAGAGATGCCAAACCCCTGCGTGGTGCGTGGCGACGGTGGCGTTGTATTCGGCGAATTTATATTCGGGAGGCAGGCCTACACCAGTGGGCATCACGAGATAGTGTTTATTCATGGTTGCTGGCACCTCGGTTTCCACGAGCATCCACGCCACAAGCGTATCACCCTCGACTCCCGCTGTCATAAACATGGATTCATTCGGGACGGCCAGCTCCATGATGAGCGGGGGCGGATTTACGGTTAGAGAGCAGATAGGGTATTTGTAAACGATCCTCATTCCTTGGGCTCCTCTAGTTTCTTTTTGAAGCGAAGTAGCGACTCGAAAACTTCGGGATCGAGACAAATCCGATTCCTGGGATCGTCTGGATAGCCATTGTTCGTCGTGAGGACGATGTGATAGCCGTCGAAATCCGCGTAAACGGAATCTCCAAGATACTCAGGCATGTATTTATTTTTTGGATACTTTACTTGGGGCCTTCTTCACAAGGCCCTGCTGGATGAAAACGTGTTCGATGGCCTCTCCCTGCGAATAGCGGCGCAGGTTGGACTTCATCAGCGTGTGCTGAATCTCCGTGAGAGCAGCATAAACGTTATCATGGATTTGAACCGTGATCTTTTTCATAAAATGAAAGGCGCTGCCGAAGCAGGGCGTTCTCCGCCTCAAGCTCGAAGACTTCATTGAACTCCGCGAGTTCAAGCGCGTCATGCAGCGCACTCTCGGCCTGAAGGATGTTGCGGGCGTACTCCCGAGTCGCTGACGTGTAACTCCCGTGACCCGCCGCCACAGCGTTCAGCCATGGATCGCTGATGCAGTCATCAAACTTCACCCTTTGGAGAACTCTCAGCAGAAACCGGACTATGTGCCGGAATCTTTTCGGCTCTATCGAGAAGATCGAAGGCATCTCTCTCTGAGAGGAATTTCTTTGGAGTGCAACCAAACGGGCACCGCATTCCTTTGACAGCTCCGAAGAGGCGGCAGATGAGGGGCCTGTCTTGATAGATTGAGCAGCGTCCATGAGAGAGCTTATCGCAAACAAGGCCCATCGCCTCAGGCGGTGAGCCGTGTTTTTCGGTTATGATTTTTTCTTCGATTGGTGAGCAAGGGATAATGCTGCAATTCTGGTAGCACAATCCCTTGCAGTTGACTTCGGGCACCTGTTTATAGATGGCCCGAAGTTTTTCAATGGGTTGCGCGGAAGACATCCAGGAGGATAGCAGCCGCGCCCGCGATAAAGCCGAACGCGAAATACTTCCACGCGCGGCGGGTTGAGCCATGAGCCCGCATAGCAGTCCAGCGGAGATCATAAGCCGAGAGTAGGGGTGAGTCCTCCCGGCCCTTGATCGCAGCGACCTCTTGAGGGCTCATGGCGTCGGAAAAGTTGACTACCCGCTGTATTGTCCAGCGCGTACTCATCACCGATTTCCAGTCGGTGTTTTTAGAAAATGGAACTCGCGGCGCAGCGGGACCGTAATCCTGTGGGCCACGAGAAATATATCGTTCTGTCATGGTCGTGTCCTTCATGGTTTTTTAAGAACGTTAGTCGTTCTTGTGATATGCGTCGCCGATCTTGCCGAAGAGCCCGGTGGCGAACGCCTCAACAGCGGGCTTCATGTGTTCTGCGATGTGGACGTAAGTGAAGAATGCGAAGCATCCAGCACAACCTACAGCCGCCCACGCGCAGACCTTGATGAAGTGTGTATTGATTTTGATTTCAATCACCTTCACTCCAGGGGCCTTCTTCTTTTTATTCTTGGCGGTCATAGGATTCCTTTCTTTGAGTTTCTACTCACCATCAAAGCTGGCGAAGCTGGCAAAACTGGTAAAGGAAAAACCAGGCGATTTTGGAATCCCCGACTAACCATCAGAAACCCTTCAGGTAAAACCTTAGCAACTATTGCTTGGCCTACTGAAAAAATCGGCTTACCCGTGCGCTGATTCCTTAGGGATAATTGAATCGATCCCGGCGCAGTTTACACCAGTCCACACGGATCGGGCTGCGTCGGGCTTTCTCCCTCGCGCGTGCCAATGGCTGCTTTGGCAAATGCGGCCAGACCCTTCGCGCATTCGGCGTCGGACGTGTAAAGCTCGCTGCGTGCTTCGTAGCTGTCTATGATATTTTGGTGTAGAGCCCGCAGCCGCGCGTTGTCGGCATTCACTTTAATTAGCTTCTCGCCCCCTTGATAAGCGAGATCACGGAAGCGGCTAAGGTCTTTCTGAAGCTCCGCGATTCGCTGGCTCGCGGCGGTGAGCTGGGCCTCTGCATTGCACGCGCGTTCTACTTGGTGGCAGAACTGCTCGACGTGCCAATCAGTGAGTGGTCTGCCAGAGCGCACCCAATCAATTAAGTCACGAGATGCGGACATATCTGGTTTTCTCTTTCTGTTTTTTGGTGAGCTTGAGCCATCGCTCGATTATCTTCTGATCCTTGCTGGTGAATCTTCGGGCGGACGACTCACCATTTTTCTTGCAAAGAAAAGGCCCAAGATAGGGGTGCCACTCAAAGATCAACCCTTCGAAATTATAGGTGTCGCCCATCCTAAAGATGGCACACGCCATTTTAAACGTGGTCATATTTCAGTGAGGTCAGAAAGTGCGCATACGTAAGGCATGGCGTGAGGGCGTCGCACCATCGCGTAACCTTCGGCTACGGCCATAACGCGAACCACCCAGGACTCATGTTTATATACATGTCCTTCCTCCTTATTGTGCCTGACCCAGGTTTTCCGATTGTACGTCATTTTCTTGCCCGGCTTCACCACCTCCCCAGGTAGTCCAGCCATGGATGGCAGAGATTTCATCAAGGGCGTCCGCAGCAGTTTGCGCTGCCGTGATTTGGTTGAGGTGAGAGCTGCGCGCTTTGATTCGCTCAAGGGCCTTGACGGCGACAATGAGAGATCGGGCGCACTTACTGAGTTTGAAAAGTTCACTGGATGGTTCGTTTTGATCGGGCATAAACTATAATGGTGAGCCACTGGGCGAAGACGAATATCCAGCACGCCGCAGGCTTGCCCATGCGGCTCGCCGTGAAGGCCAGCGCAGAGCAAGCGGTGAGCGTGATGAAATAAACCTTCCTACTCATTCGCAAGCATCTCGTCCTGATCGACGGTCGAAGATAGGCTGACGTTGATGGTATATTTTCGATCTCCACTCATCTGCCACTTACTCACCTTTATTGACAGGCTCACGACTGGCTCATTCTCCAGGATTTCATTAGGGATATTGCAAAGCCCCACCATCATACAGTGGATTGCCTTACCCAGTTCCGTTGGTTCGAACCCAACTGGGAACGGCATGTTAGCGGTGACGTATTCTTTGCGCGGTTGTTCTTCAGACATTGTATTTGTTTTTTGGATACTAATTGCTACCATAAGCTTATCTAGCCAGGGCATTCTCGAACTCTTCCATGTCGGGCTTAAAATCTTTGGGAGTAAGATCGCTCACGATGACTTCGGGACTGAAAATAGATTGGAGGAATTTTTTCACGGCTTTGGCGGGTACTCCTTGATGCAGCGCCACACAGCGAAGCTAAATGATTCAAGGAAGGTTGCGGCTCTTTCCGCTGACTCAGTATTTGGAATCACGCCGATTACTTTATGCGACAGACCATCTTTTCCGAGGTACTCAAATTTAAGCGACTGACCTTTTTCGGAGGCTTCAGTGGAAAAGAAATTCATGTTACTTAGTTTCAATTACTACGGTGCCGGTGATCCGCACGAGTTTCCCCGAGGCCCTGTCCTGAAAATAGTAGCCGCTGCCAGAGTCTTCGGCGTGAACTTTTCCGGTGGAGGTCCACTCCCCGACTTTTTCATCGCCGGAGTAGAGGGTGACATGCGCTTCTGATCCATAGGCGGTCCACTGCGCTTGTTCGGAATTGGTGCAGGCCGATAAAAGAGCCATGGCGATAACGAGCGCGCCGAGGCCGCAAAACATTCCTTTGGTGAAGTCTCTCATAGCTCGTCATCCTTCGGGTCTTTGAGTGTGCCCTCGCTGGCGGCGGAGTGCGGGTGAGGCATCGAGGGATCGGCGTGCTGGATATGGCTGTCTGTAATTTGGGTGCTCACGCCGCCTGCTGCATACTGCGGGCGCTGCTCCACGCGGATCGGCTTATAGAAAGCTATCTCATCGGGCTTTGCTTCCCCCCGCGCTCTTAGCCATGTCACCGCCTCGCCTGCCTCAAAAATAGCTGCCTCATTCTCCTGGGGAGTGAAGATCGGAGAGGCTTCTTTTTCGCCAGGGTCATTTTTCACGCAGACCCAGGTGGCCTGGACATCGAGGGCTACAGTCCTCAGGATTTTGTAGAACAATGACTCATGGCCGATGTGGGTGTCACCGGGCTGCGGAGAAGCCGGTGATGGATCGGCAGAGTAAGCCGAAGGCCCGGGAGATTTGGCCATGGCTTCAGCCTCTTTCATAACCTCGGGTTCAGGGGCAATAAAACCTGGAGGGGGAATGTCCAGGGGCTCTCTTTTAAACCGCTGGGGAAGGGGGCAACCAGCCATCACCCATTCGCTGAAAACCTGCTCCTGAGAGAGCACCATTTTCCTTCGGGCGGATTCTTCTAAGACAAAGAGTTTGAACTGTTCCCCTACGGTGTCATCGACTACGAACCTAAAATGTTTCATGGTCACAGGTAGTGACCTAAGGTGATGGTGTGTGTCAATCACCAATCTTCACACATGCCACCCCTTGATCGACTTCGTGATGGAGCGCAGCACTTTGCTCACATTGCTTTTGTCGGTGCCGATCCACTTCCCCGCGCATCCAATCGAAGGAAAATGCACGGGTGTGCCCTCGGGGCTCACGAGCCAAAAACTCTTCGCCAGAGTGGCCTCTCCCTTCTCTTTGCGTGGGTAGCGCCGAAGCCTCGTGTACCGCTGAATGATCTGCGGAAGGTACTTTGGGACGTTTGTGTCATGCCACTCATTGTGGTGCCTGCGGCAGAGCCAGCGCACCTCCAGCGGCTTATTGTAGTCGTCGTGATGGGCCTCCACGATCTCCGACTGGCAGACCTCGCAGGGCTGAGGAACTAATAGGCCAAGCTTCCTTGCGCGGCAGACTGCCTTCAAAATTTTCCTACGCCAAGGAGGGTCTTTTGCCATGGCCAGATGGTTTCAATTTTTTATAGGGGGTGGTCAAGCAAAATGGCCTGGGGGTGTTTTTATAAGTCATTATTTATGTGGTCTTCGTGTGTGCCGTGATCCGTAGGTGACTCTATTGATGACTGGGAGGGTGAATTGGGTGGTATGGGGGAGTGGGTACTCGGCCCTCCGGCTTCACCTTCCTGCGCGCTCCATCCGGCACGCTGAAACCCTCTGGGAACTTTGAACCGATCCGCACGCGTTTACCTAGGCGACTAGACATAAGACATATTGTGTAACCTCTTATTGAGACGAGAGAAGAGAAACCAATGACTTACGGAAGAAACTTGGGAGTAAAGGCAATCAATTGGAATTTAACTGAGACATGAACGAAAAAGCTTGCTTTTTTTGTCACAGTCGACGGGTTTGGAATACGTTGAACACCCCCGAGCCATAGAGCCTCGGCTTCGGGCCTCGGCTGTGCGCTGCTTCGCAACGCTTGGTGTAATTGAAAAGCATCCGTCCCGCAGGAGATTCTACGGTTTCCCTCCCTTCGTTTTGCGTGAGTCTTCACGTTGCCCGGCCTGTTCGTTCCCTCTCCGCAAGTGCAATGCGTTAGACGTTGGCTTGCGGGGTTGCTCGGCTCGCTCTCGTTTCCCTGGGAGATTCGGTGTTTCCTCGGCTGGTCTATGCGCAAGGCATGCAGTAATCCCCGGAAAAACTCGGGGTTTAACCGCGTTCCGGCTCGATTCACCTCTCAGGGTTTCCCTACCTGTTAAGTAGGGTTTACAGAGAAGTTAACCAGCTTGCCAGATAGCACGCTTTCCGGGTTGTGAGCATGCTCCGAACAAAAGAAATAAATCTTACTCTTTAACTCTCTGGAAAACCGTGAGTTAGTGCGAGGCGTCTAGTTTTCTGCTCGATTCGGTGCCGCTTGTTCCGCTATTGTCTCCATCGTTGTAACTTTGGGATGCCCCGGAGCGGTCAGAGTAACAAACGGCAAAGATGCGCGTTTGTGCCGCTCCGGGAGCTACACCTAAGCCCAACGCTCCGGTTATGGCTCTTGACGCAAAACAAATGAAAGAGGCTCGCGATTCTATCGCCTCTCACCTCCGCTCTCTCGAATCCACTCTCGAAACGTGCGAAGTCTTCACCGCAAGTGAAGTTGCCGCACTCTTAGCTTGCCGCTTGGCTGACGTGCCCGCTCGCCTTTCCAAAATGCGCGAGGAAGCGAGTTTCTTCCGCTCGGTGCTCAATCCGGTTGTGGTTCCTGTGACCGAGATTTCCCCCGAGCCCTTGCCGTCCGAATGGTCCGCCCGCCTCAACACGCCCCGCAAATGAACGATCAAGCAAAATACAGCGTGCGCGCGTATCGTTCGCGGGCCGATTTTGAAACCTCTTACGGCTACGAAACCGAACGCGAGGCCCAAAACCTCAAAGAGGCGAAGAAAATCGCCGCTTACTTTCTCTCCGCGACTTACCGGGACGTTTGCGAGGCCTCTGAATGCCTGGGATTCGCGCAAGTCATTAACCGGGCGGGAGAGTCTATTTTCGAAACAGAGGCCCGCAAATGACCCCGAAACGAATCATTCGGCGCGGGCTCTGGTGCGCGTGTCATCCTACAGGCCGGGCCTTTTGGTTTGGCTCATATTCTGAGTGTGTCCGCAAGGCTGGAAAGCGCGGGTCTGTCCGCAAAGCGGAGGCGAGCCGATGAACTCTTACCCTCGCAAAGCGGTTTCCGACTCCATCCGCGCGCACGCGCTCCGCGCCGCCAAAGGCTCGCCAGAGCTTGACGCCATCCGCACCGCTTGCCCCTTCCCGCGCGTTTCTCTCCGCAAGGCCGAATCCGGCCCGCGTAAAATCCCTTCCCTTTTCAACCAGTCGCCAAAATGAGCCGAGCAATTTTGACCAAAGTTTTGCCCGCCACTAACTCGCGCCCTACCCGCATAAAAGCACAAGCCGAGCGCGGGTCTATCGTCGTCTCCCATGACTTTGCAGGCCCCCTTGACAGTGAGGCGACGCACCGGGCCGCAGCGCACGCTCTGATCCGCAAATTTCTTTACGAGGACAAAGGCATTTACGGCACCGAAGAAACTAAAAACCCGTGGGCGCGCCCATTTGTCACGGGTTGCCTTCCTAGCGGTGAATTCTGTCACGTATTTACAAAATGAATACACCAGCTCTCAAACTCTCTGTTTTTGTCTGCCCCGGCGGACGCTTTGCCGAATGGGAAATTCCCGGAAATGGCAAAGGCTCCATTCTCATGCAAGACGGTGAAACCCTTCCCGAATGCTTTGCCCGGGCCATGAATGAAGCGCGGGCCGAGGCGCACGCGCAAACCGTCCGCGCGGATCGTTTCCGCCTTTTCGCTTCCGAAGCCTTGGCTCGTGAAGCCTTCGAAACTTCTAAAGCCTAAGCCATGACGACGCGCGAAAATTCTCCCGTCGTCACTTGCGACAAATGCAAGGGAGCGGGCCATTACGTGTGCCAAGTCCGCAACCATGGGACCGGAGAAACCCGCGCGACTCACGTCGCGTGCGACATGCCCGGTTGCCATGGCGGAAAGGTCAACCTCTGGGAAAACACGGAAATTTTATGGGGTCACGAAAATTTGCGCGCCCTCCGCTCGCACGTTCGCCCCGCACAACGCCATCAGTGAGGCCAAACCTAACGCTTGCGGTGAGCCGTGAGCGTTAGCCTCTGCCCTTACTCGCCTAGCCGTTCCATTTCTACCCGTCCGACTCCTCACTTTGTGAGAGTAGCCGAAACGGGCCTTGCGATAGGTTAAAGCGGGCCGGACAGTATTAAGAAAATGAATACAGAAACAACTACGCTCTGGGAAGCTAACAAAGAATGGGCGAGCCGTCCGGCTGACCAAAGGTTTCAGACCTTGGCCGACCTTCGGGCCGCTGTTCACTCGCGCCGTCTGCGCTCGCGTTCGGTCGACATTGATTTGCCGAAAATTCACGTTGAACTCGGCGAAAATAACGCGCTCACGATCAATTCGGCTATCGCGCCTAGCTCGCCTTCCCACTGGAGCTTTGGACAGTTTGCGGGCCTACTCCGCGCGCCTGCTAACTATCTCCGCACCCTTCCGCCGGAAACCCTCCGCGACTGCTTAAACCATGGCATAAAATCCGCGCCGCGCGATGCCGTCAAATTTATGACCGTTGCGAGCGAAGACGGCGGACTAAACACGCTCCAGGCCGTTACCTCGCCCACTTATGGCCGCATCTGGGATGCTGATTGCGTCGACGCGGTGGCGCGCCTGGTTGAGCGTACCGGCGGGAAATTCAGAAACCCGCTTGCATGGGCCTCCGGTGGCTCAACTAACACGCTAGGGGGCGCGACCGTTCCAAGCGGACTTTATGCCTCGGATCGTGATGTTTTCATGTTTATGATTGACGGCGGGAGTCAGCTTGACGCGGGACCGCGCGCGAAGCTCAACCGGGGATTTTTCGTTAAAAATTCCGAAGTGGGAGCGGCTACGTTCACCCTCACAACGTTTCTTTTTAACACGGTCTGCGGGAATCATATTATCTGGGGCGCGCAGGACGTAAACACGCTTTCGATTCGGCACACGAAGGGCGGACCCTATCGCTTTGATTCTGAAGCGGCCCCCACCCTGATGCAGTACGCGCAAAGCTCCGCCGTGAAAGAAGAAACCGCCATTCACAAGGCCATGGAATACCGTTTGCCGAAAGATGCGGACGAACTAGACAAGCTTCTTGCGCCTTTCAAATTCACGAAAAGCGAGCTGAAAAGCGCGTTTGACTTCGCCAAGGCTGAAGAGGGCAAGTGCGCAACCCTTTGGGACCTCGTGCAAGGCTTCACGGCCTACGCTCGCGGTTTTGACTACCTAGACGCGCGAGTCGACCTAGAGAAACGCGCGGGCGCGCTCCTCAAAATGGTTGCCTGAGTTCAAATCGAATCCCTAAGCCGCGCGTTAAATAGGGCGGGCGGTTTGGGGATTCTCTTTTGCACTCTCAACCTACAAAACAAAATGAGCCGAAAGATTCTATTTAAACTCCTATGGCGCGACGCTTGGCGCTCCGCCGTATATATCGCACTTGTTTACGCCGTCTCGAAAGGGCTCGCGCCGGACGAATGCGAATCAATAACCCTAGGAACGATCATCGTTTGCTTTATGTTTTGCTCCGCTCAATACAGCGACAGAAAGCGAGGGGCTATCAAATGAAGCGGCAAAATTTTCCATGGCGCGAAAGCGGGGCGAACTATTGCACCGGCTTAAACGGCGAGCGCATTTGCACTGGCGCAAAGATGGGTCGACGGGATGAGATTCCGTCAGACAAGAGTGAGGTGCTTACCCTTCATTTGCGCAAGGTCCGAATGACTTCGGACGGCTGTTACGATCAAGGCGGAGCATACTGGGGGCAAAGCGAAACGCTTTATTGTTCCTATGGCTGGAGTCATACCGAAGAAAAGAGAGTAGTGATTTATGTTCGCGCTCAAAATAGAGAGGAAGCTAAGGCTCAAATTCGAGAGGAATTACCTAATGTCCTTTTTTACTAATTTTCCCGGCGCTAACCGGGTATTCAAAAAACAAATACAAAACCAATGAATGCAACAGAAGAGACAAAAACAGAAAGTAACCGCGAGAAATTCAAGCGGCTTTATATCGAATCGCTAAAAGAGGCCGTAGTTAAATATCCAGAGCAATACTACTGGCCAGCCAGCGACGCGGAGAAAGTTGCCGCCAGAATGCTTTCCGCTATCGAGAATAACACGCCATGGGCTCACGACTCCCAGGCCTTTAAAATCCTGGCTAAAAAGCTAGGGATCAAGCCAACGAAAACCGCCCTCTTAGCAGCTTGGAACGCCTAAATGAAACTCCATACCTTTGAGGCGTATCTTGCCGCTGTGATCCTGCTTTGCGTTTACGATATTGCAGCGGAGCGCGGAGGACCAAGGCCTTTTGATGCGTCGCGCGCGGAGTCGGTCCGCACTGCAATCCACTTTTACGAGCAAGCCGCAATCGCCTAAAATTCAGCTAGAGCGCGTCAAATAGGGCGCGCTCTTTTTCTTTTCCATGAAGTTCAAAGTTACCCCACCCGATGAAAACTTTCCGATTCTCCGCATGGTTTCCGAAGGCGGAAAATGGGAAGTCGGTTACGTGCCTATGATTTTCGGGGTTCGTGTTCGCCTTGGCCAAGTCGGAAACGGATGGGTTGAATGCGATCTCTGTTGCGGACCTTCGCTCCTTTTAAGAGCCAAGGTCCTTTGTTATATCCTTGCCACTCTTCTGACGGCAGACGAGGCAGGGATAGACTCCAAAATGATGCGCCAGCTCTTTCCTCAGCCAACCAGAAAGCCGTTAGACCTTGACCCGATTTGGGAAAAGAAGCTTGAGGCCGTCGACATGATAGGCCCGAATCCTATCTCAACCCTAATGCTGCAAGCCTATGCCTAAGTTCTGTCTCACCGTAGGCCAGCAATACCGGCGCGAGCTTCATCCTGATGGACTGCACCCTGATGGGTGGGTGGAAATCGAAGCGCAGAGCGAGAGCGAAGCGCAGAAATTCGCGTTTATGACCTACGGAAAACAGTGGTCAAACATCTATCCTGAAAACAGATTTAACCCTCAATTTTATCCGCGCGGTTGTATCCGTTCGGTAACTACAAAACAAACCAATGAAAAGTAACGTACCAGAAGACGACGATGAGATTCCGACTCCGCTAAAAGCATTCCTTAATCATATCAAAAAGGTCACGGGTCACGATGACGATGACGGCCTTTGTGATTGCGATAAAAAGGCTAAGGCAGAGCACGAAAAGGCCGTCAGGGACATGGCCCAAAAAATACTCGCTGCAAGCTACGCCGGTCCTAGCCCGGTGGCGATTAAGCGCGCGTTTATACTGGCCGAAAGCTACGCTAAAGAATGCGAGGAGCGCATGCAGAAACTATTCCCCGAGGAGTATAAAGAGCATGCGGACCATATCGCGGAAGTCGCTGCCAAGCGCGCCGCTTTAGAAGAGGCCAAAAAAGCGGTCAATTCCGACCCTGACAAGGTGGAGTGAACTGCTTTTTATGCCAATGTCCGCTGGGCGGTTCAAACCCGCCAGCGGAGCCAAGAGGCGAAGCATCCCAGGCCGAGCGCGATCTATTCATCGCCCGGCCTCGTTGCGTTTCATGTGAGCAGAATTTTCAGAGGAATTTGTTTCTCCAAGGCGAGGCCATCCGAGAGCTGGAACGTCAAATAGGGCGGGCAAATTCTATAAACCTTGAGCCTCACGAGGCGAGAAGGCCGAGACCATTTCGAACCAATCCACACGATGCCTGAAATAGAAATCACCGAATTTATCCCGCCCATGGGGCAGACCCGTCAAATCACTCTGGAGGTTCCAGAGAAGATTTTTAAAAAGTGGGAAGCAATTAAGGCCCTAGGCCTTAGGATCACCACGGAAACCCTTTCCACGGGCGAAGTGAATGTTTGCATTGAAGAACCGCGTCTAGGCGACTTTGATTTGTTCGTCGCGCCAAACAAGGCCGACACCGTGACAAAGCTGCTCTGCTCGATGATCGAGCATTTTAACGAACAGGATTTCACTCACTGGAAAATGATGGTTTCAGACGATCAGGACTAAAATGGAAGTTACCAATCCCGATTTAAAAACTATCTCTGCTATCTCGCTCGATCAAAAGGTCGAGGAGATCAATAAAGACGCGCAGCGGATCATTTACGCGGTGCCCGGCGTGTCGCCGATGAAACCGCCGAAGAAAAGAAAGCGGTCGCAATATAACGCCATCCAGCTCAAAGAGGCGGTTGAACTCGCGGCGGTCGTGGGCGTCGCAAAAGCTTCCGAGCGAAGCGGGGTCAAGCCCTCCAGTATCTATAAATTCGCCGAGCAATCAGGCCGAACGATCACCCATATGCGCGGGCGCGCCACGGTCATGCCTCAGCGCAAATACGCGGCCAGCCTGCTACGCGAGGCGTTTAACGTGGGGATGGAGTGGCATAAAAACACCGAGGTCGGCCTTCGGACGTGCATTTACCGGGCTGCCCAAAAGTACCGGATTAATGAAAACTATCTTTGGTCGCTCTACTGCTCGAAAGACCCGGTGCTCGGATTTGGAGGGGCGCAATGAGTTGGATCGCTGTGAGTCTTCCTGAGGCGGCACTCAACGCAATCGCGGCCTACAAAGCGAACCCGACCCCGAGTAAACCACCGCAGCGCGTGACGCTTAAATGCGAGAACTGCGGTGCCAACCTTCCCGAGAATGAAAAGTGCGCCTATTGCGGCGGGATTAGCCGAATGGAGCCAAGCTCGCGGCTAGGTACGTCGACGATGAGCTTGTGAGCCCTGGCCCATGAAGCGTGCGTTTCGAGGTAGTGGTGGCAATCGCGGCACGACGCCAGCCACGTCGATTCATCGAGGAGTCCGTAAGAACGTGGGCGGAGCGTATGATGGACCTCGCTGGAAGCGCGCCGACATTCCAAAACCTCGCATTTGTCGTGAAGAGCGAGAAAAGCTACCCGCTTGCGAGAATACTCCCGATCATCTTTTTCTCGTTGAGCTGATCTAGGTTTGAGCCGGGACCGTTTCACGGCCCATCGTCTTGCCTCCTCTGCTCGGGAGTCGCGAGCCATATCTGCCACTCGGCCATGCGCCGCTTCGCCTCCGGGACATGCCAGCAATAGCGAAGGTTTTGCGTCTGGCCTTTGATGATCTTCGACTTCACTTGCTTCACGAAGTAGTCGCACGTACAGACGCCCCACCCGTTATTTCCGGCAAGATCGACAAGATAAGCGGCCTGGAGATCGGTGCGCGAGTTAATGAGCCAGCGCGTGATGTGATCGTAAGGCTCGTGCTCGGGCTTGGGTTTGGGAGGTATCATGCAGAGGGATTTCGCCTGATGGCGCTTTCTACGGCGGTGGACTACCGTTGCCCGATGAACACCCTACTCCTTGCGGCGGTCGTCGTCAGTGGCGGCGGCTTTATCCAGTTCTTCGTTGGGCTGATTATTGTTTGGCTGCTCTTCTACGTGCTCACGATCATTCCGGGCGTCGATGCAGCTATTTTGAAGATTGGCCGAGTCGTTGCGATCATCGCGAGCGCCGTCTTGTTTATCAATTGGCTGCTCGGGATTGGCGGTCATCCGCTGTTTGTTTTGTACGGCTGATTTCCGCTTTCTATAAACGTAGCCCTTGCGGCGTCTCTTAATTGTGACGCCCAAGGCCTTTAGCGTTTTGCTACTGGAGGCATCGAGGTCCAGAGTCCGTCCAGGGGAGATCGTGATAAGCGTTTTCGCGAATTGTTTTCGCGACCTTCTCGAAAGCTTTCGAGAGGCGGCTTCTGATTTCAAGGGCGCGCTCGGCGTCTTCGACTTTTCCATAGGCCTTGGAACAAACTATAAACCGAATTCCGTCTGCGGTTTTGACGACGATATATTTCGCGCCGTCGTGACACTTGCGAATCATAAAGCGGTACGTCGAGGGGTGTGAATCGAGTGCCGCGCTGACTTGCTCAGGTTCTAGCTCAATGAATTTACTCATGGGATAAAAAGAATGGCCCCCAGCTTTCGCCAGGGGCCATCAGTATCACTTCAGCGGGTGAACGCACCTACAAAAGAACATCCACCAGCCAAATAATTAGGCAGTCGCAACCTTACTGCGGCGACGAGCGCGGATAGCAGTGAGTCCGATCAGCGCGGCGGCACCCCAAAGGGTGAACGTCGAAGCCTCAGGAACTGGCGTGCCAAAACCGATCTCAGCCGTGTTGACCCGAACGATAAAGTTGAAATCGTTGTGGTCGTTATCGTAGGTGCCCTTGCGGTCTTCGTCGCCAAAGACGAAATAATTATAGTTCGGATCGTCCGTGGACTCGAAAACCTTTACGCCAGCGGCATCAAACTGAGTGGCGCTCTGCCCGGTGGAAAGGTCATTCCAAAGAAACGTAACCAAGTTCGCCGGGCTGGCGCTAGAGCCGGTGCCGGAAATCTTGATCGTGTTGAGCAGGCCAGCAGCGTTAGCCGAGCTGTAAAGCGTGTTATCGGTGCCAGCGAGGCCGAACGTAGTGAGCGTATCGGTATCGGCAGCGTTGCGAAACACGAATGCAACCTCGGCGCTCACGTCGAAAGAGCCGTTGTTTCCAACAGCAAAATCAGTCGGGAGAAGCGTGCCGGTCACATCGCTAAACGTCAGACCTGGAAGGGAACTGAGCGTGAAGCTAGACTGCGACCCGAGCGTGTTGAAGATTGCCTGATCTGAAGCGTTGGCGCGCTGGTCGCCACCGAAAGCAGTCGTCCCCTCGTTGGTGTAGGAGAGCTGCGCGAAGAGGGCACTGCCCGACAGAAGGGCGAGGGCCAAATAACTTGCGAACTTAAGTTTCATGTTGTGGTGTGATATATCGTTAACGACCCTCTGAGTTTCAGAGGGAATTGATTTTGGGGATGGTGGGAGAAACCATGTTCACGTCGAGTGACGTGCCGACCTTTCGGTTGGAGCCAATGTAATAAGCCTGTCCTCCGAGAGTGATAAAGTTGGGCGCGCCACTGTCTCCATATTCCAAATACGAGCCCGCAGGCTGAGGCGTGATCGTGGCATCCCAAACTCCGCCGGTGCCCTGTAGAGCGCGGGCAATCGTCGATTGCGTTGCGGCTGGCGTCCAGTTGTACGGCGCTTGTGTGCGGCTTCCAACGAGCCCGAAACTCACAGCCTGCTTTCCAGTGTAATCACCCAGTGCAAGAGAGCTGGTGAGGAGAGCTGGACTAACGCTCGTGACGTTGGCGGAGAGGTAGTAGAGTTCCAAATCGCCAAAGGTGAGCGCAACGCTTTTGACCGTGGCAGTCTCGACGCCAGTGGAACTATAGAACGAAATTCTATCGCCAGGCTTGAGCGCGTAGTGCTGCGCGGCTGCAACGACATTCGGACGAACGAGACAGCAAAGCTTAGGTGGGTTTCCAGCAACAACGCCGACCGACTCATAGAGATTACGAACGGTGATTGTCGCAGGCTTGTCGACCATCACTGTTTGCGGCGGAGGATTCACCGTTACCTGGACCGGAGCAGGCGTGACCATCACTGTTTCACCGCCCACGTTTGCCTGAAAAGGCGGAGGCGTCACCGTCGCCACATACGAGGGCGGCGTGATTTGAACCGGGACCTTTTGCGCCGCAGCTTGCTGACTCTGAGCGCCAAAAAATGCGGAGTTAACCGCATTGTTTGCGAATGGCTGATTTGCCGAAGAGTATGATTGAATGACCATGCGAGCGGAATGCCGGAACGCTCACACTATAGCAACCTTTCGGATCAAAAAATGTAGGGGTTTAACTGGCGAGCGGCACGGTGCGCGCACTATTACGCTCGACCGAAATACGCCTTCGCCTCCCGCCAGGCCCGGTTGACGATTGCCATCGTGTTTGCATTGCCGCCTTTGTCAGGGTGATGGCGAAGTGCCGCACTTCTATAAGCTTCATTCACTTCATCAAAAGTAGCCGACACTCCCACTTGGAGGACATCGCGCCATGGTGTCGAGTCCGTGATGGGCGGAGGAAGCGCGACATAGCCCGCATAATCTTTCTCCATTGATCCAACACCCCAGCCGCGCTGAAGCCTGGTTGATTCAACGTACTTCGCGAGAGCCCAAAGATTGTCCTCGATCTTACTCCACTTGTCACAAGGAAGCGCGTAGCGACGGCCCCTTAGCTTAAAATATATACAGACGCCTTTGTCTTTCGGAATATGACCGAGCGTCATGTTAGAGGATATGACAAGATCGCTCGCGTTAGAGATTTCGAGCTGCCTCTTAAGTTCGTCGATGGCCTGCGAAAGCGTGTGCGGCTTAAATCGCGACGCCGTTGGAACGGAAGTGCGCGGGAAATCGATTGGCCACGCGAGAGGGTAGGCAGTGCTCATTTTTCCCACCCAATTTTCTTTGAGACATCAACAGGGTCGATGATTTCAGACCGCTTGCGTGCCATGGCCTTTATGGCGTACTCGCCTGATTCGCCACCCCAAAAGGGCGATCCAAGCGGATCGAATCGATTCCTCGATAAAAGCTGTTCATAGCTCATGGCATCAATCTTGGATTTCAGTTCGTCGGTGAGTTTCATATAAACAACCTTGGGGGCTTCCCATTGGGAAAATAATTTCTCGACCAATGCCAATACTGCGCGACATGCCGATAAGCCTGATAGGCGTCGTCAAGTTCTTGAGTCGCCCACTCGCGCACGTAGAACGGCTCCGGCCTTAGCGAGTTAATCACGACAGAAAAACAACGGACTCCTAGCGGGAGAGAGAACATTTTTCGATGGGCCTCTCTGTAGGCGGCAAGCTGCATAAGCCAGGACTCTCGCCAATCTGGTTTTTCACCCGGCTTCACCGTGGTGCTCTTGTAATCTAACATGCAAATCTCATCGAATGGATTCATATAAATAAGATCGCACCGACCGGCTGACGGCACGTCGTGATCGACAAGGATCAATTCCGCGTCAATCGAATGGTTTATATATCGCTCTCTGAAGTCCTCGTAAAATGGTATATAAGGCTGATAGGTTTCATTGACATGCTGACCCTTCTCATACGCTTCAAAAGCCTCGTGGCATCCAGTGCCCCAGTCCGCTGCGGCCTCGGCGTGTTTCTTGGAGTCTAGGTTAACGCGCTTTGCAAAAGAAGTATCGTCTTCACCGGGGTAACGCGGAAGCGTTAGGCAAGAGTGAAGGACTTGATTCATTTTATATAACTCAAGTCCGTAGTTCCGCATTTCTCCGCAAATCGTCGAAACAGAAGCATAGAGCAGTTCCTTCCGCGCTACGCGCAAGTCAACGCCGTAGCGCGGATCACCGTTCTTACGATACCAGTGACTACCGCGCGGCGGCGTGATAAATTTAAGGTCGCTCATTTTTTGGATGCCTCCCATTGTCTGTGGGTAATCCGATAACATTTCCTGCAATAGGAATTATGCCCGCGCGATGCTGATCTATTTGGCGGAAACTTATAGCGCGACTGCACAAGGCCGCACCGGGAACACCTGCTCATTTCATCCGGGAGGTCCTTATTCCTTTTGCGCGAATTGCGATGCGACTCTAGCCACCGAATGTTTCCTGGAACATATCCAGCCGAATCGATAATTCTATCTATAGAAGGTCTCTCCATGTTAATTGGCGGAGGATTATCCATAACCCATGCGATCAACTCCGCCCTAGTAAATCCAATCGGAACATTCCTATAGCTGGGATCACTCCGCTTTCGATCAACAATCGCGGTCCACTTCGTGCCCGCCCAACAACGAAAGCAATACTTGCCGCGATAACGCGGGCGAGTACACCCTCCATTTCCGCAGGTACTTATAAACTTGAGATCACTCATCTCGGAGAACGTGACGAACTTCTTGGTAGTGGCTCGTAATTGCTCCAGATAACATTGCCATTTGTTCCGATGCCCGATTTGCAAGCTCTCCAAGCCCATAGACCATGCCCAGGGAGTCCTCCGCCACTTTCTTTTGATCGTCAACCGATTTATAGTTTTCCAGTTTACTCTTAAATCGGATCGACTTAACCACTCCGTCATCTCCTTTCTCGATCTCAAGGCACGCCCACGTCGGCGTGATCTCATAGAGATATTCCATGTGGGTTTGAGAGCATAGCAGGATAATCCCGGCGGCGTTATATTTTTTTAACACCTCCGAGATTTCGGCAGCGGCAAGCTTAAGATTCGGGTCTGGCATGGTGAGGGCTGTTGAGCGGTCCAGTAAATTTTGATCCTTGAACAAAGCGACCGGGATGAAGTTCGGCTTCCACTTGCATGGCAAATAACCGCCCATTGGTTGACCAAATCGGAACGACCTCCTCAGGCCTTTCATCGACATACGCCAACCACAGGCCGGGACTGCGAATCATTTCCTTTACGCCGGGCAGAAGTTTATTAGATGGGATTTCTTGCATTGTTGATGGGTTTGATTTCTTCAGGGCTAGCCACGACGGGCGAATCCATTTTCAATTTAGTTCGGTCGTATAAACCGATGCGCTCACATATCCGCATCATTTGCGAAGGCTGATCCATCTTCTCTAGCATAATGAGGGCACCAGCGCAGTGCTGTTCCTTGCCCTGGTTGCGCCGACTATGGTTCACGGTCTTGTGGCATGGAAACTCCCCGCGAACCAAGCCCCTAGCGATCTCGTCAATTCTTCCGCGACGAAGAGGCACGCCCTTCCCATCGTTTCGAAAAGGGCAGTTCTCACATGGCTTTGTAAGTTCGTATTTCAAGAGCGGATATAAAGCGGAGCGAGCTGCGCGGTTTCTGGCCACGCGTTGCTCGCGCATGCGGCCATGTGACGAAGCTGAGAAAGTTGACTAGGGTTGAGATCAGTGCGGCGCGAAAGCTCCGTAAGGAATGCCATCACGCACACGCGTTTTTGAATTGCTGGGACATCATCCCAAGAGGGCCAGTGCTTGAATGGTCTGAGCTTCATTTCCTCCGGCGCAGTATGATTGAAGATCATTCGCACACAGTTGAAAATATGGCTCGTCTCCATTTCTGGAGGAGTCAGCACCTCGCCCTCCTGAGTGCGCCAGTGGAAATTTTCTACGTAATACTCGAAGTCTCCTTCATAAGAAGAATCATCGAAATCGCTCCACGGATCATCTCCGTTTAGGCAGTCGTCGAACATACTCGCTTTCTATCGGCTTCCTTGTGGTGTTTGGGGCAAAGCCATTGTACTTGGAGTGGTTTAGAATAATCCGGGTGGTGAGCCTGAGCGCGCTCGCCGCACTTCTCACATGGCTGACGAACTATCTTTCCATCACGCAAGGCGTTATTGAGTGTGATTTGTGCGCGACGCTTCTCTGGGTTGAATTCGATCCATCGAGCGTTTGCTTTATTGTGAGCGCTTACGCCCGCCGGACTTTTGGCGTATTCCTCGCGCGCGGCGACGCGATGAGGGAGCATGGAACGAGATCGGTCGTGCTCTCGCACGCGATCCAAGTTTTTATTTCGGTGGTCAACAGAGTCCTTCTTTGTGCATTGCTTACACTTCCCAAGATGACCATCAGCCATCTTGGGGTGTTTATAAAATTCAGAGAGCGGCTTTTGAGTGCCGCACTTGAAGCATGTTTTTAAGGAGGTCATGCGCCTCCTAATTAAAAGGCACGTCTTCCAGGTCGTCGCCTGCCGGAGGATGGAATGCCGATCCATCCGCTGGTGGCTTTCCACGAGGAGGAGTAGGCCCAAATCCGCTACGCTCTCGGCTTGGAGGTGGCGGCTCATCGCCTTCTGTATCCGAATTCTGAGTACGTTGGCCGCTACTCAAAAACTGCACATTCTCGGCAATGACCTTGAGCTTACTCCGCTTTTGTCCGCTTTGCTTATCTTCCCATTGGTCCATTTTAAGACGCCCCTCAACCATGGAAGGAGAGCCTTTGGATAAATACTTCGCCACGAGTTCACCCGTCTTGCCCCATGCTTCGATGTCAATGAAGGACGTTTCGTCCCGCGTCTGCCCTGACTCGTCTTTGAACTGGCGATTAACCGCGAGCCCAAACTGACAGATTACAGTGCCCTTCGGGGTGACGCGCAACTCAGGATCGCGCGTTAGGTTTCCGATTAAAAATACCTTGTTTAAGGTGGCCATGTTAGGAGGCTGGAGTTGTTGGTTTTGCTGCCTCGGTCGCAGCGTCTAGTTTGTTATTGATCCACTCGATTGATTTTTCCGCATAGCCCCGTTCAAGCTGCGCAGCGGTCTCGACCCCCGCATTTGCGAGAATCTTTTCCACCCATTTTTTCCCGGTTGGCTCGGCGGAGAACTGCGCGAACTGGCGAAGCTGATCCGCCGTTGCTAACTCAACGTTTTTCCTGGGCTCTGGAGGGGTTGGCTTGGCTGGAACGGCAGGCTTCCGCGCGGGCGGCTTCTCTGGTTTGTCTTCGGGTTTTTGGTATCCAGCAAGTTCATACGTGCTGGCATCGGCGTCATTGTCGCCTTCAGTCGGAATACAGAAGACTTGGAAGTAACAATACTTGAGAGCGGCGCTCATTGCTTTGTTGCTGCTCTTGTCACCTGAATCCATCGCCTCACCCACCATGCGGACGGTATGCATTGATCCGTCTATGACCGAGACGAAATCAAACTCCACGTCGAGGACGGTATAAAAAAGCGTGCCACCTGTCTTGGTCTGGACTTCGCGCACATCGCGACTCATCACGCGCGGGAGCACGCAGAGCTGATGCTTCGCGAGCTGCGGGCCGACTGCGGCGTAGCAATCGTCAATTCCGCGAAACTTGTAATGCTGGGTAGAATTTTCTCTGGTCTTACCAATGCCCTCGATGGACATGGCAGCTTGAACCGCGTTGATCGCAGAGTAAACCTTGGGAGTTTGGGTCTGAGTCTCACTCATGTATTTATTTTTTGGATACTAAGAATTAACCGCCTAGATCAGGCGGCGTTGTGGGAAACATTCTTTTCGCGCGTTCCTCAGCCGCTAAGGCCTTGGCGATCTTCCGCGCGTTGCTCTTGGTCTTCTTTTTTTGACGGGCTTCGATAGAGGCCTGCGTCATCTTCTCGATGTGGCCCGGCTTCTTTGCAGTTGTCTGCCCGCCTTTGCGACCGATCTCGCGCATGTGGTCGCGGTTCTCGGAGGTTTTCAGACCGCCGAGCCGCCCGGTAACTTTTCGGTATGGCTCTGACATTGCTCGCCAGTTACGGCGGCGGCTCCCTCGCCAGCAAGTTAAAACATTGCACTCTCGTACAAAATTTTAGTTCTTGCCAAGCGAATGCAATTGATGGGGCTTTGCGCTCTTGGGCAGTCCAGCGCCTAATCCTTTGCCGCCCAAGATTTTTGTCTTACCCTCTTCCGCTCCAGGTCCAAACCAGTTGTAAAGGAATGGGCCGATAAATGGGGTCGCTCGCAGCGTCTTTGCCTGAAGCGGATCATCGGCGATCTTATCGAGATGGAGCACGTCATCGGCCACGCCAAACGCGTTGCCAAGGCTTGGCGAGATCATGTCTGTCGCGGCGCGACCAAGGCCCTCGCGGTAGGCGTTGTAAAGCTGATACCGGCTGATTCCGCCGAGCTTAAGCAGGTTGGAAAGAACGTAGTCTGGCGGGTTAATTTCGCGCCCCAGCATCAAATCTTTCACGAGATCGGTGGTCGCACCGGCCATGGTGAGAAAAAGCCCGAAACGCACCATATTGCCCACGCCTCGCGCCGTGTTCCCGGCCTTGATCTCTTGGAAGACTTCTCGGCGGAAGAGATCGAGCTGCTTAATTTGGAAGGTGCGCATCTGATAGAAGATGCGCCCATTTGGATTTTGAAGATACTTAAGCGGCATCTCCGAGAGCGTGACCGGGTGAACGTCACAGACACGCGAGAAGACGGCCATCTTCACATTTTCCGAGACCTTGCCTTGCTGGAGGTCTTTAACAAATTCCGGGAATTGGCTGCCATAGATCGGCTCATACCTTTCTTGGAAGCGTTTGAACCGCGCTGAAGTTGTATCCGCAACAGCCTTACGCATGTCGAATAGCGCAGCATTGAGAATGTTATTTTTCCCGAGGGTATCGACCTTTTGAAATCCAGAGACTTCGAACGCCTTGTTCACGAAGTTCGCTACGCCGGATCGGCTCTGGAGTTCGTGGGCGATATTATTTGTTCCGAAATCTGCCATCGTAATCTCGCGCTTCTTAAAGATCGCCGAGATCGAGTTGAACGTACCGTTCATCATTGCGGACTGCGCGAAGTTGATGAACTGAGTCGTTGCGGAAACTGGATTAGCGAGGATCGCAGTGAAGTTCAGGTCTTTGACGCGCTGGAGATTTTTATCGCCCGACTGTTCGCCAACACCAAAGCGGTCCGAAATATATTTCTGGAGCGTGTCCTCCATAGGCCCCGTGATTTTATTTTCGTCGCGGAGCCGCGAGACGATTGCGCCAATCGAGTTGGCGACGGTTTCCGGGTGCTTCCCGAAGAGGCTGCGCTTTTCGACATTACTGACGACGCGGTTGACGTAATCGACCGCCGACTTTTTATAGTCTTCATAGAACGGCTCAAGGTCCTTGGTGACGTTTTGGATTTTGCGCTCTTTGAAGATGCCCGGTTTTGCCGTGATACCGGCGCGGGCTTCATTCTTAATTGCAGCGTTGGCAATAGAAACTTTTTCTTCATCGTTTAATGGACGGCCCAGCTCTTTCTCGCGCTCTTTAATCACATCTCGGATCGCTCCTTTTTCATCAGCGCCGAGGTACTTTAAGAATTCAGCGAAGCGTTCACGGATGACCTCACGCGGCCAGAACTGACTCAGCTCGTTCACGTCCACGCCCGAGCGCACGGCTTTCTCATGAAGCTCTTTAAACACGGCCCGAGCGTCATGGAAACTATCCAGCGCCGCTTTTGTTCCGGTGGGATCGAGCGCAGCGTGCGCCTTAATGCCGTTCTCCACTTCGTCAAACCGGCCATTGATAAGCGCGTTGCCCATCGCCGATTTTTCGTGAGTGGTTAAGAGGCCATCGGTTGCCTTGAAGAAGCCTCCGAGACGTTTTAGATAGGGCTGAGACTCCGTGCGAATGCGCGTTTCATACCGCTGAAGACGGCCATAAATCTCGGGGTTGATTCGCCTGATCTCGGTACTAACCGGCGCAAGAAAGTCCGCCACAAAGCCGGGCTTTTTATAGTCAGGGCTCTTGGGGTTTTCAGATTCCACTTGGACTTTACTATCCGGCTTATCGAGTTCCGGCACCGGCTTCTCTTCTGCGGCTTCGCTCAGTCCCTCATCAGCGGCGGCGTCACCTGTGCGCGGCTGAACCCGGCGGATGTCGTCCTTTGCATTCTGGAATTCTTTCGCAACTCCATCGCGGGCTTTTTGAATTGCATCCTTAACCCCGGTGAGGCGATGGTACTCCTGCGCGTCCTCAGGACTCCAACGCTCAACTGGCGTGTAATTGTTGCGCTGCTGAAGTGTTCCGATGTCTGTATTCACATCTTCAATACGAGAATCCAGATTTCGGATACGAGCGTTGTAACGTCCGGCGTCCGGGCCTTGAGTGTCGGTAACAGTAGAGGCCCGACTAAACTCATCGGGAGCGTTCGCTATTTCCTTTTCCCCTTGCGGGATTTGCCCGCCTTGTTCAGAGCTATTGCTACGGCCTGCTTCTGCGGGTAGTCGTTCTTGATTAACTCCCGGATGTTGGCTGAGATCACTTTCGGCGCTCGTCCCTTTTTGAGTGGCATTTGTTTTGGTGGTTTCGGATTCAGCGTCGGGAAGAAGCTTAAGACCGCGAAGAGCCCCGACAGTATTTTGCCCTTCAGGAATCTTGGAAATATCTGGAACCTTATATCCCGCTCTCTGAATCGCGGCAGGATCGCCACTTGCGAGCACCCGATCAGAAATTCCTTTTGAGAGCGGGTTGGGAATATCGATTTGGGTGAACTGCTTTGGACCGTTTGGCGTATCATAACGCTGCACGGTGAACTGCGCATCATCAGGAAGCGGCTGAAGCTTGAGGTCCGCCAACGGGGAGCGCGCAGTGGGCGGCGTGCCAGCGCGACTCTGAAGATAACGGCGAAATTGCTCCTGCTCTGGCAAGTCATCAGTGAGACGGACGTTTGCGAGAATGTTATTTTGCGGAGGCCCTTCGGTCGTACCTGGTGCAAGCGTGATGTTTTCGCCTTGCCCAATTTGGTTCGAGGTGAGCGCATCCTTAAGACTCGATGCTGTGGCCTGCCGATTAAGCTCGTCCCGCGCGGCTTGAAAATCACGGGCGCGAATATCCTCAGGAACAGCGGTGCGACCTTCGCGCAAATCAGCCGCGAGAGCCAACCCACCAAGGGGAGACTGGCGCAGTGCTGTTTCTCGCGTGGCTTCGTCCGAAAGCGAGATCGCACGCCGCGTGTCTGGCGTCCCACTTAAAATCGCATCGCGCTGTGGGGCGCGTGCGGACTCAAGCAGGCCTTGAGAGGTTCGGCTGTCGCGTTGCTCATTCGCTAAATCATCGCTTGTGAGACCTTGAAAATCGCTCTGATTCTTCGCGAGATCATCAGCCGAAATATCGACCTTCATTCCATCGGGAACGGGCGGAGTATCGGGGACAGAGTAACCAGCCGCCTCCAGTCGATCACGGCCAATCGTGCCGCCTTTTTTAATATCAAGCTCTGGAATATCCGTCGTGGCGCGAAACAATTCTGAGCGCGCGGGCTGACTGGTCGATGGATCAATATAATTCGTATTGCCCACATAGCTGACCGGGGCAGTGCCAAGGGAGCCGGGCTTTGGCGCTTCGGGAGCTGGCGCGGCTTCGCGGGGCCGAGCAGCTTCCGCCACATCGCCAAGCACCGCCTTGCCGCCAAGGGTTGCGAGAAAGCCGGAAGCGCCCGCGTCGATCAGCGCCTCTATATTCTTTTGGGTGTCGCCCTTCCCGCTGATAAGATCGCCCGCCGCCTTGATTGTTTCGGGGGCCTGTCCGGCAAGTTGGCGAACCTGATCCGCAGTGAATAATCCCTCAACCGAGGCCTTGACGCCATGAGCCAAATCAGCGGCCTCACCACCAGCTTTTGCCACTGCGCCAAGCTCGCCACCAAGGCCGAAGGTGAGAAGGCTGCCTGGACTGGTGAGTGTGTTTGCCGTGCGTGCGCCGCTGTTAATCGCTGCGGCGGTGAGATTGGGAAAGCGAGACGCGAAGGCTCCGCCAGCGCCAGGCACGATCAGATTTGAAATGAGCTGAAGCCTTCCGCTGTCGTTCGCACTTGTGTTGTCGGGAATCTTCCAAGGCGTATTATTTTCAAAGGCCGCTGGAATGAGTCCCTTGGTTTTCGAGGCGTCGGCCTCCGGCAATTCGTTGAGACCTAAAGTCCGTTTGAGAAAGGCGGAGTCGACGCGCTGCTGCTCGCGCTGGTTTTCAGTTGGCCCGATGATCGGTGACAACCCTTCACGAACAGCAGTGTACGCGCGGGAGAGAAGGCCTGGTGTCGGCGCGGACGAAATTGTCGGCCCATCATAGTTCGGGCTTCTGGGATCGAGGTGATCGTCTGGTGGCAGGTCGTGAAACGCGTTGCGTGGCTTCTCCGCCTGCTCAGGAGGGAGATCAGCAAAAGCGTTTTGCTGCGGAGCGGGAGCCGCTACCGTCGCCGGAAGATCATCGAATGCTGTAGCCATTATGGATTAAGGTACTGCGCTGGATCGACACCGTAGGCCTGCTGGAAGTCTTGTGCGAGGCCAGGATTAGCCCGGAGACGAGCAATCGCGGCGGCTGGAATTTGGACCGCAGTGGCCGCACGAGGAACAGGCGCGGGCGTAGGCGCGGGCGGCGCAATCGAGATCGAGCGAAGGAGCGGAGTGCCATTACCCAAAAGAGAGGTACGAGCAGCGCCGGGACTCCGCAATGCGGCGGGCGGAGGAGTCGTGCTTCCAGCACCCTGGGGCTGGGTCGTCGGCAAGACGCTGGCATCTGGAGCGCCCGCTCCCAACGTATTCGAAAGTTGGATATACCGCTGAACGATTGCGTCGCGCTGAGGATTTGGCTCGGGGTGGTGTTGTCCCGGTTTAATATCCCGGAACTTCCATTCATACCCGATAACATTTCCAGCGTCGTCGGTCTTTTGTTTACGATCAGCCACGTCGCCCACAAACTGAGCAATAGTCTGATTTGGACCAGCCGGTAAATCGCCGAGCTGTGTGATCTCTTCTCGTAGCGCCTTTGCTTGGGCTTGACGTGCTTGAGCTTGCTCCAAACCAATCTTTGCCTGTCCCTGAACTTCACCAGGAGTCAAGCCTCCGAGACTCGCCTCGGTTTGCGCACGCGCGGCGGCAGCGACGGTCTGACTATAGTTTTGCAATGCGCGCTGTTTATATTCATCTGGCGCACCAGCGGCGGTTAATTGATCGTTAAGCGCCTTCGTCGCCTGCAAACCTTTAACCGCTGCGTCCGAAGTAAGTAACTTCGCCTGAAGTTCGTCTTCATTCCATTCGGGGTGCTGCGTAATGAATTGCTGCCTCTGTGCGGCGAGGTCGTTAGCAACCTGCTGGTTGATCGTGTCAGCCTTGTTTTTGAGGGCTTCGAGCTGTTGCTGACTGATTTCGCCTTGGACCGCACCAGCCGCCGCAGTGTTCTTTGCCGCTGCGAGGTTAGGGGCCGCACTCGCGGTGATCGCCCCAGCCTGATTATTTGCGTGCTCGGCAAATTGCAGCGTGGGTAACTCGCCTTCTTTGAAGCCGAGATTCGAGGAGTCGATAGCGAGCCTCTTTCCTTCATTCGCCGCTGCCGGTGCAACGTTAGGGAGGGCCGCAGTATCAGTTGCGCCGCGAAGTGTATTGGCAGCGATCCCTGCGCTCGTGGAGCTTGGAAGAAGAGAGAGCTTAGACGCTGTGTCAGCCGCCCGCAGTTGAGTGTCCTGGGGGAGGAGTTGAAGGTTCGCTAGGCTTTGCGCGCCGGTGAATTGATTCGCAGCGTTAAGCGCGGCGATGCGCGCGGCTTGCGTCTGTTCAACTTGCTGGCGAGCGAGGGCTTGATCTCGAATCGCGCCCACATCTTTCACCGTGTCGAGGCCCTGATTCACCCCCGTGAGAACACGAGTATAGTCAGGCACCATCAAGCGCGGATCGAGCCAGTTGATCGTCGGGAGGTTGGTGACTTGAAAGCCACCCGTGTTGATTGGGGAGGGCATGATTAGGCGTACATATTGATGCCGCTACCAGCACCAAGAGAAGACGTGGTTGAAGTTGGAATATAGGTCGCTCCGCCGCCGCTGGTGCCCGCGTAATTCCCGAGATAAGGATTGTTCGAGATATTCAACGTCGGAAGCGGCTGTGTGTTATAGTTGTAGGCCGTTGGAGTTGTATTCGCCGCCTTCAGGTAATTTGCGCCAGCGCCAATAAGACCGCCCGCCGCCTGGCCGTAAAGCTGATTGGCTTGGGTCTGTCCTTGCGCCTTGATCGCCGCAGCCTGTTGCGCGCCGCCCGCCGCGAGATTGGAATTTCCGATAGCGATGTTTGCCGCCGAGCCCGGATCGATGCCGACCGTTGGACCCTGAATCCCCTGAGTGAACTGGCCGACATTGAGCTGGTTTTGAAACTGCTGCTGACCGAGACTATTAAGAAGCGAGCTGATGTTGAGCCGGTTCGTTTGGTTCGTCTGGTTGAGCTGATTCTGTAGCTGCTGCTGAGTGCTGTTGATCCCCTGGTCGACCTGACCGAGATTCGAAGCATCATTGAGGCGTTGCTGCTCCAGTTGCAGAGAGGTGAGCCCGAGATCGCGAGCCGTCACATCGCGGCCAAGACCGAGCCCAGTGCCTCCCTGCACCGTACCGGCCTTCGCGAGCGCCGCGCGCGTGACTGAATTTTGCGTGTCGGTATCGAGCTTCCCGCCGAGTGCCAGATTGTTCTGAGCGGTCTGAATCGCTCCGTTGAGAAGAGCTGAACGCTGGAGGTCTGGCAGCGTTTGCGGCGTGTTAAGGTCCTTGGTGAGGCCCGCGCTCAAAGCTTGCTGCTGCGCGCTCGGGACAAGGCTGTTAAGCAGCGCCGCCGTGGACGCGGAGCGAAGCTGAGTCACCCCCGGGTTTAGCTGATCTTCGAGCTGTTGCGAAAGGACGGCGTTTTTAGACGCCATGTCATTCACCTGATCGTTAAGATCACCGATATTAATCTGTGCTTTAGAGGCAGCCTGTTGGGCCGCATTGGCCGCACCTTTTGCGGCCTGCTTTTGCTGGTTGGCTTCGACGCCTCCAATCACCGCGCCAGCGACGGTTGTTCCAATTGCTACCCATGCCATAGTTTTAGTGAGTTAAAAATTTATTGAGTGCTTCGCGGAGGGTGCCGCTTTTATCGTCGGCGAGCGCGATCATTTCTTCATCAGAAAGCCGGAGGCCTGCATTGAAATCGTGGGGCACAATAACCTGCTCTTCGATCAGGCTTAAATCTTGGGTGTTGGTTGGATGGATTGTGGTCCAAACCGTGTCTTCTTCAATCAGTAGTAATCGACGCGTGCCCGCCTCCGTAATCCCTCGGTGGCCAGCCTCAATAATCTGGACCTCTCCATTCGGACTCCAGACGAGGCAACGTCCCTTGGTCACAAAAAACTGATGCTCGGTGCGGTGAATCTTCGAGGTGATAAGAAGGCCACGGCGCATCGTGATTGTGCGTGTGTAAACCCACTCGCCAAGCCGTAGTCCAGGAGTGAATACATGCTCAAGAGGGCAATCAACCTGTGGCCTCCGGCATGCCACTTTCTCGATGTCATCAATCCAAGGTGCGTCCGTTTTTTCTCTCACCTCATCGTCACGAAGCGGAGCAAGCACACGGGCAATCGGGTGCTCCCAAACCTCTAACGAGACATCTTGTTTTTCTTCCATCAAGAAAGCTGCTGAATCATATATCCACTAAACCGATTTGATCCGTTGTTAATCACTCGGCCTTGCGCTGTCGTGTCATTCAGGGCTGTGACGTAAACATCGACCTTATCGCCCACATTTAGCACACACTGAATCGTGTGATGATAGGTGCGCTGATTTCCGTCGTTTAATCCTGGACCATTATTATAGATCGCAAGCCCTCCGTGGATTCCGCCATTAACGCGAAATCCAATATAATACCCGGTATCGTTAAACGTTCCTGATGTAAGTTCCATCGCGAGCGTAACCTCAAACTCGTAAACGCCGTGAGCCTTCGCGAGGTATTGATTCGCACTAAACGCCGACCCGGTGTCGTAATCGGTGGCATCCCAAGTGACCTGGAAGTTTCCACCGAGCGCAACGGCAGCGAAAAGCTGATCGCCGGTTTTGATTGCGGTGAAAGCAGTCCGGTCAGCCGTTAGACCGCCGCCTGTCGAAATGCCGTCGATGGCCGCAGCAATCGCTGCATTCACATCGGTCGTTTTTGCGTAGTCCGCAAGACTTGGAATCCCGGCGGTGACAGCGGCGAACTGATCTTCGTAAACATCGTGCCATGCCCCATCATAATAAATTTCAACAGCGGTCGCCTTGCCCGATCCATTAAGCTTAAACCAAACATCGTATTTCGTGTTGTCTGGAGTGTCCGCAGAAAGAATGTACCTAAGGCTAAGAGGATCGAGCGCCATCGGCACGTATCGGCCAGTGATATAATCAAACGCCTTCCACATGCCCACGGTCGAAGACGTGTCCATCCACGGACCAATATCGGACGAAGGCTCGGAAGCCCCGCGCTGGAAAAGTGCAAATTGCTGCGCAGCCAAAATCTCAAGCCCTTCGGCAATTGCGTCGGCAAGCTCCTGCGGCGTCCCCTGAAAATTATTTGGGAGCGACGTAAAGCGAATGTAGAGAGGGAGTGCGTTTGTATCAGCCATGTGGAAGCTCCGGCGAAAGCGGCGTTATATGTTGGGCGTGGTTGCGAACTTGAGCGACGCGGTAGTCAGAAACTCGGTATCCGTGCGGCGTGCCGTTAGCCCTCCACTCAATTGTGGTGGCTGGAGCGATGGGGCTACTAAGCGGGAAAACCGGAAATCCATTATCATCCAATGGAATTAGGAAATACGTTGTGTCTGGGCCGCTATTGGGAGGCTGAATGTCGGTCGAAACATCGGGGTCTCCTCCTTCTATGAGGTCCACAGGCATCTCGATAGTCTTCTCCCCTCCCATGCCATCAGGAACATTATATATAACGGTCGCGAAGAACTGCTGCGCCAAAGCCGAATTTAAACCGAAGGTGTTTGCAACAGGGCGCTGGCCGATAGGGAGGCTAAGATCGAGATCGCCATACCCAACTTCGTCACCAGGATGATAAGGCGTTCCATTCCCCTCGTCACCAACATAGGTATCGTCAAATCCAGCGAAGTACCTGCGCTGATCGGGGCCGGTGATATTCCAAAAGTAAAATCTCGATTTGGGAGCGACGCCGCCAATAAGAGTGTTCCACCCCGCCACACCGAGAGAATCGAGCGAGTATTTATGAACGAATACCGTCACGTCATCACTGATAATTCCTTCGCTACTATTGAAGGTCATTCGAAAAACAAATGGCCCCATATAGTGATTGAAATGAACTGTCGGAGTAAGGGTATCAGCGTCATCAATCGTGACCGAAGCAGGCCCCGAGATCATAGTCCAAGAGATGATGCCTTGATTTGAGCTATCAACAGTTCCTCTCGTGACATGCCCGTTTAATTGCAGTGGGCTATCCGTGCCAAATCCGTTCGGCATAAACAAGAGGTCGGGTCCGGCATCGATTTCAAAGCCAACGCAGCACGCTCCAGCAGGCGCGACGTAATTCATCTCGAAGAACCGAGGCGAAAAAGGAGAGAGCGATTTAAATGGCGTCGTCATGGTGCGGCGGAATGAATGGCCATGTTGATCGGGTCTGATCCAATCGTGACTGCGAACGTGTACTGCGTGCCTCCGATAGTCGGGCCGGTAAACGGTGCGTCGCAATCAAACGCCACGAACGTTCCGTCGTACAGGTCGAAGGTGAAGTTGACGACTTGCCCGGAAGTGAATGGGCTCCCTTGGAAAGTCAGGCCTTGGCTGCTAAAATCAAAATCAACTCCAGACGGATCAGTGACCATAACGATATTGTTATAGTCTGGCGCGTTGACTGTGATGAGTGGCGCAAAATTAACCTGGATCGTGGTGTTTGCGCTGACCGAATTTCCGCGAGGATCAAAGCCCGTGAGCTTCAGCACGTAGGTTCCAGCTTCAAAGAAATTCACCTGGGTCGCTGGATCGGTGTCGTCCACAAATCCAACCGCTGCGGGTCCGCTCACTTGGCTCCATTTGGCGAGATTTCCATAGGGAACTCCACCATTCAAAACCAGGCCTATAACATCGCTAGTCAGCACGAGCGGATCATACGTTCCAGGAGATGAGACTGCCGCAGCCACATGAACCGTCATGTCCGCTGACGTATATAAAGCACCGTCAAACGCCGCAAGACGAAGCACGTAATCACCAATTTGGAAGAATGTGATATTTGTTTCTGGCTGCGCCTGGTTATCGTAAGACACGGGACCAGGACCGCTCACGACCGACCATTGCTGAGAAAGCTGCGCATGCGGATTTCCGTCATCGGTAACGGTTCCGGCGAAGTCGGATGTGACGTAATCCTTAAACAGGAAAATGGTACGCTCATCGGGCACCGTGACCACCGGAGCGGCGTTATCTGGCGTGTCCGGCGTCGATGGGGTGATAATGTCGGAGCATTCGCATAGCTGCTCAGAAAGAAGCTGTGCATACCCCAGCGCGCCGCGATCCGCGTCCTTCTGAGAAATGAAGCTCTCCCAAGTAGCCGTCGAAGTGATGGGAGCGCCGGTGCGATCACACTGAATCGTCGCGCTCTTGGTTGAGGTGAACTTTTCGAAGGGGCAGGTATAGACATTCCTCTCCAAGGCCGAGCAGCCATTCTCAGAAAGCGAGCGATCCTCGTCCTCGTCAGGCTCGCAAATGCCAGAAATCCGGTCGTCATCGAGCGACGCAACGATGTCCACGCCCCAAACACCAAACCGCCCGGACCACATCACGAGAACCGAGAAGGCTCGGTCCACGTTATTTGGATGCGGGGATTCAACGCCGCCTTGATTGCAGGGTCCAAGCGGA
>Ga0068857_100000046_pt1 | contig 68428 bp, 109 predicted proteins | sample KBSCornC72_FD_66591 | JGI IMG/M metagenome (GOLD analysis project Ga0068857, IMG submission 66591) | Corn rhizosphere microbial communities from Kellogg Biological Station, Michigan, USA - KBS Corn C7-2 | ecosystem: Host-associated > Plants > Roots > Rhizosphere > Soil ...
TAATGGAACTAAAGCTTGGTATCAAAATGGAAAATATCATAGAACTGATGGACCAGCAATAATATATTGGAATGGTAAAAAGGAGTATTGGTTATATGATAAATATTATTCAGATATTAAAAATGATGAAGAGTGGATTATATTTCAAAATTATAAATTAATATGACTAAAGTATATTCTAAAATAGATGCATATGGAAATATTTTTTGGTATAAAGAAGGAACAAATATTCGTCATAGAGAAGATGGGCCAGCTGTAGAATATGCTGATGGAACTAAATATTGGTATCAAAATGATATGTGGCATAGAATTGATGGGCCAGCAATAGAATGTATTGATGGAAATAAATATTATTATTTAAATGATAAATATTATTCAAATATTAAAACAGATGAAGAATGGATTATATTTCAGATAATTAATTAAAAATGACTAAAGTTTATTTAAAAAAAGATGAATTTGGAAATATTCGTTGGTATAAAGAAGGGTCATACATTCTTCATAGAGAAGATGGCCCTGCTGTAGAATATTTTAATGGTGATAAATGTTGGTATCAAAATGGATTTCCTTGTAGAACAGATGGCCCTGCAATAGAATATATTGATGGATATAAAGAATATTGGTTAAATGGAAAATGGCATAAAAATATCAAAACCAATGAAGAATGGGTAGTATGTCAAATAATAATGTAATATTATTAATTCATCAAAAATATTTAAACGGTTATAATAAATACTTAAAATGGAACGATGGAGAAGAATATTACTTTGATGATAATGGTGAACTTCATCGAACTGATGGTCCGGCAGTAATTTTACCTAAATCAGGTGAATTATATTATTACCATGGAAAAATTTGTAATTCCTTAGAAGAATTAATTATTGAAAATATAATAAATTAAAATTACAGTATTACTTAAATAACATTATATATATTTAGTTCATAATTTGTTTCGTGGTTGACATATTGCGTCGAACTTCTTACATTTCTCGACATGACGCAATACTTTATTATTTTTATAATTTTATTTTATAGTTCTATTGCTTCATCTACTGATAAATTATGTCCAGATGATATGGTTTTTACCGGTACATCCTGCATAGACAGATTTGAATGGCCTAATAAACGTGGTGAAAAACCATTATTATCAGTTTCTGGAATCAAAGAAAATTTAACTCCAGATATAAATGCTGAAGAATTATGTAATTCAGTAGGTAAAAGAATTTGTGTAAAAGAAGAATGGTTTGAAGCCTGCAAAGGATTAAATAATTCTATTTATCCTTATGGAAATAAACCAGAAGAAACTTCCTGTAATACTAATAAATATTGGAAAGCAGTTGATGAACGCAAAGTTGCTCTTCGAGATCCTAAAACATTAATATTTTTAGATCAATCAGAGCCGGCAGGATCTAGAGAAAAATGCGTTAGTGCTAGTGGTGCCTATGATATGGTGGGAAACGCTGAGGAATGGGTTAAATGTCAAAAAGGTAAATTTGGCTGGTGTTTAGTAGGTGGTTACTGGGCTTCCGGAAAAGCTGCTAGTTGTAAATATACTATTACTAAACATGCTCCAAATTGGCATTATAATAATCAAAGTTTTAGATGTTGCTTAGATATTAAACATTGATTATTTATCTGGATAAGCTTCATTAATATCGGATCCAACTGGAATTATTTCAATACCTAATTTATTACAGTCCCAAAATTCAACTAATGGTCGATAATAATTAACTAAAATTGATGATGTCGATTTCGTTATTGCATTATTACTTCTACCACCGCCACCATGTTCCGCTATTCCATTTTCATCAGGATTAGATAAAAGCCACTCAACATGATCATCATTTTTTCCAACTGTATTGTAGCGTAATAAATCACCACGTTTTGGTTGTGGTCCATTTTTTCCGGTGTATTTTACAAGAGCTCCCAAATTAATTCCAATTTGACGAAGCCAAGAAATAGCCATGCCATTTACATATTTATGATCCAATAATGGATCTTGAACCCCAGCTAAAGCAAAAATTCCTAAAGCGCTGGTTCCACAATTAGTTGAAACAATTACCATTTGATGAGGATCATCGACTCCTCGTGCTACCAATAACCCTAATTCATCTCTACGGTTTAATAATGAACAACCTACATAACGATTTACTAATCTAACGATTTTATCTGCTGCTGATTCACCTGGTAAAGAATTTAACGTTGCAATTGGTTTCATAATAGTCTCCATAATTAATTATATTAATATTCTATTTTATTAATATAATTAATTATTTTAACATAAACGAGGAATATAATAATGTCACTACTTTCTTTAATATTAATTCATGCTATTTCTGCTGAAGCGCCAACGATTGAATATAATCCAAAATACAATGCATATAAAATTGCTTCTGCTGAATTGTTATCTATTGATGAAGATGTTGTTAGCAAAAATAATGATTATTTAATTAATCATGATGTTGATTTAAATATTATCAGTATGATTCAGTTATTTGAAGCAAGATTAAGATCCAATCCAAAAGATGGTGACTGTAGAAATACATATAATAAATTTGGTAATAAAGTTGTTACTAAAATAATCTGCAATTCAATTGGAAACATGCAAATTTCCAAAGGTGCTGTAAATTGGGCAAAAAATTTGAATCCTGAAAAATTCAAAAATTTAACAGTTGAAGATTTGAGAGATCGGACGATCAACACTGAGGTTGGATACGCTATATTAAAGCACTTTAAGAATACCTGCAAATCGTCTTTACCGGGAGTTTGGATTACGGCCTTCGGCGAGGGTCATTGTCCTAAACATAACCAATTAGATTTTGAAGGGGTTCGAAGATGTGCTGTATTAACTGCGCAATTAAATGCTAATGGAACTTTACCGCCAAATTGGAAATGTGGTCATGAAGGTAAAAAAATGAAAGATCCTACAGCATTAAAATTCATTGCCAAAATGAATGAATTTAATAATGATAAATTATTAGTCGAGAATAGTGATAAATAAATCTCGCGCGCGCCCGTAAGATCTTATATTAGATCTAGTTATATAATATTATAGATCATATATAATTATTATATATTATTTTATATAGATCTAATATAAGATCCATATTTATCTTTAGATAAATATAGCAGTTTTTCGAGATAAAGGTTTTAAAAATCTATATATTTTAATATGGCAATACAAAGAAAATTAAAAACAATTAATAATAATATTATTGATATTTCAGATTTTGAAATTAAAAAATCAATTAAAATTGCAAAAACGCATAAATTTAAAAAAATAAAAGATGATATTCAAAAAGAAGAATATTTTATAACTTCACAATTTGATGCTATTAATATTTTTTCTTTTTGTGAATGTGTTAGATGTGAAATAATATGCACAAAAGATATAAATGATTATTATTTTTATGAAGATAATATTTTATTCATGACTTGCGATGAATTTATAATAAAGTCAATTGTAGAATGAAAAATAAATTAATAACTGATATAATTGATAATCAAATTAATTTTTGGGCAGATAATGATTTATCAGATAAATATATTAATTTAATTATCCAAAATTTAAATGAATATAAATCTAAAATAATAGATGACATTTATCCAAATAATTCTTGGATAAAAAATAATAATATTATTAAAAGAATTTGTTTAAATACTTCTAACCTAATTAATGAAAATTATCAACGAACTAGTTTTTTTGATAGATTGTATGGTAAAAAAGTTACAATACTGGATTTAATAAGTTTTAAGTGTTTAAAAACAAAAAGAGTGGGATATACATTTTTACTAAATAATAGCGATTTAATTCATCCATTTCATGAAACAAATCATAAATTTCAAATAATTGATATTGATCACCGTGGAGTTAATTATAAATGTGATATATGTGATGTATTAGCGGTTAAACTTAAAAGTCCGAATAGAAATGAAAATATAATAGGTTTAGATGATAATATTTTTTATTCATGTGAAGAAAATATTATTCGAAAAATAATAGAGTGAGGAAAGAATCATGCCAACATATAATTATACTTGTGAATCTTGTAAACATGATTGGGAAATTGAACAAAAAATGAATGATTCTAAAATAAAAGAATGTCCAAAATGCCATGAATTAAAAGCCAAAAGATTAATTTCTGGTGGAACCAATTTTCAATTGATAGGATCATCTTGGGCAAAAGATAATTATAAATAAATTATACTAGTATATTAAAATTATTAATTAAGGATTTAAAATGAAGGGTATAATTTTAGCTGGTGGTTCTGGAACAAGACTTTATCCAATAACTAAAGCTATATCTAAACAGCTTCTTCCAATATATGATAAACCTATGATTTATTATCCTTTGTCGGTATTAATGCTGGCAAATATAAGAGATATTTTAATTATTACAACTTTTAATGAACAATATTTATTTCAAAATGTATTAGGTGATGGTTCACAATGGGGTATTAATATTTCTTATGCCTCGCAACAAAATCCTAATGGAATTGCTGAAGCATTTTTAATAGGCGAATCATTTATCAACAATGATGAATGCGCTCTTATACTAGGTGATAATATTTTTTATGGTCACGGATTATTTGATAGTTTATCTACAAGAACTTATAATGGAGCTAAAGTTTTTGCCTATCAAGTTTCTGATCCTGAAAGATATGGAATAGTAGAATTTGATAATTCTAAAAATACAAATAAAGCTATTTCGATAGAAGAAAAACCTAAAAAACCTAAATCAAATTGGGCAGTTACAGGTTTGTATTTTTATGATTCTGATGTAGTTGATATTGCTAAATCATTAAAACCATCTAATCGTGGCGAATTAGAAATAACTGATATTAATAAAATTTATTTAAATAATAATAAATTATATGTAGAAAAATTAGGACGTGGTTTTGCTTGGTTAGATACTGGCACTCAAGATTCTTTATTGGATGCTTCAGAATTTGTGAGAACTATTGAATTACGTCAGGGATTAAAAATTGCTTGTTTAGAAGAAATTGCTTTAAATATGGGATTTATAAATAAAGAAATTGTTTCTAAATATGCAGAAACATTAAAAAAATCGTCATATGGTAAATATTTAAAAAATTTAATTTAAGGAAATCGTTATGGTAAAAAAATCAAAAGTAAGTAAAAAAGTATCGCCCAAATCTAATGTAAATAAAATTAAGAATAATAAAAAAACTCATGTTGCTATTCTTTTAGATAGTTCTGGGTCAATGAGTTCTATTTCAGAAGAAACTATTAGTTCATTTAATAGTCAGATTAAATCTATTAAAGAATCAGCAAAAAAATCGGATACATACGTTACATTGACGTTATTTAATACCACGGTTTCTATATCTAAATTTGCTGAGTCAATTAATAATATTGATGAAATCACTAAAGAAGATTATATACCTAGTGGATTTACGGCAATGTATGATGCTATCGGTCTAACTATCGAAAGAATGAAAAAAGAAATTGTCGATATCGATGATCCAAATACGGCAGTTTTATTTATAATAATTACAGATGGAGCAGAAAATTCTTCAAAAACCTGGAAAGCGCAAGATATTTCCCGAATTGTAAGTCAATTAAATGAAACCAAACGATGGACTTTTTCAGTTTTGGGAGCCAATATTGATTTAGCTGTATTATCTAGTAATATAGGAATAGCAAAGAGCAATATGGCCGTTTTTACTGCTAGTAGTGCTGGAGTTATGCGAGGTACTGCGGTAGCCACTAATTCTTTAAAGAGGTATTTTACTAGTAGAGATGCTTCTGAAGATCTTTTTGAAGCAAGTTTATCTTCTAATTTTTATTCTGAATCTGAAGTTATTTTAGATAGCAGTAAAGATATTGATAAAAAATAATTATTCTATTATGTTTTTAATAATATATTCATTACAAGAATAATCACCATCTATTATTCTACCATCAACTGTAATAGAAAGATTACATTTTTCACATGATAAAACATCTAAATGTTTATATCCATGTAATTTATAAATTCTATTTTTACTTAAAAGAAAATTATGTGTTGTATAATTTTTACTGGTGATCATATCAAACCAGTCTGATGACATGTTAAAATCACAATTTAACGTTTTATTAAATTGATCAAAATCAAGTATTAAATTAAAATTTAATGATGGATAACATGTAAAAATATTATTTTTAATATTTAATTCGGTATATTTAATAATATCATTATTAAATGCTCTTAATAAGAGATTATTTAATGATGTGGTGATAATTTTATTAATATTTTCATAAACTTCTTTAATTGATTCTTGCATATTAAATATATATAAATAAAAATGATTTATCGATATATTAGGTAATAATATCATATTATTGCAGGAGTAAATAATGACCGATAAATTATCAAAAAATCAGCGAAAATTCTTACTTGAAAAATTGGCTAAAAAAACGCCTAAAGTTTATGGATTGACCGGCAAACATAATCGTAAAAGCTTAGAAAAGATTAAATCAAATACTACTAATCATTTCAAAGAGTTACAAAAAGAATTAGCTAAAGAAGAAGCTGAATTAGTTAGGTTGACTGAATCTGTTGAAACTAAAAGAGAAGAGTTGAAAGCTGCTCGAAAAGATATAATGGATTGTCATGATTTACTGAGAAATATGGATTTTGCTAATGCCAGTGATGTAAAAATTGGTAAAGATTCTGATGATGTTTCGTATGCTTGTGATGGAAAATGGATGCATTTTGATTTAGATACTGGTTCTAAAGATTTATATTCAAAATGGAAGAAATCTAAAAATCCTGAAGCTTCTACGGATTCTGAAGAAGTAAATGATATTGATGATCCTGACGGAGTAGACGTTACGGTATAATATGTCTATAATTTATAGTGGTATAGCTTTTATTAATGCTGAAATTTCTCCATCTATTCAAGAAAAAATAGTCAATCAATTATTTATTGACATAGTATTGACAGGTCTTGAATTTGATGCCATAGTAAATACAGACCCAGATTACGCAAATAGAGTTAAAAAATCTAAATCACGAGTTTTAGTAATTAAAAATTATGCTCAAAATGAAATTACGAATAATATTATAAATAGAGATTTTGCAGACGTAATTTTATTTGTTAAAAATGGATTAGTTAACGTGGTTACAAAATCGGGTCATGGTCCTACATTAACAATTGAAAATATTTATTGGGCGCAATTATTTAACAATTAAATATACATTTTAATATGACATTAAGTAAGTTTAATTATTTACATCATGAATTTGAATTAATAAAAGATTTTAAACAATTTTTTTCTTGTATAAAATGCGGAATAATAATTTATTATGGCACAATTAGTAAAAAATATTATATTTATAATCCTAAAACTCATTCATCTAAAGAATTATTAAATATAACTTGTGAAGATAATATTATTAAAAATATTATAGAATAATGTATAACAATAAATATATGAATCATCAGTTAAATTTAGTTGATGAACTTGTATTTGTATATAAATGTAGTATATGTAAAATTATGTTAATTTATAATGAAAGAAATAATGATTATGCATCTTGTAATATAAAAGATTTTTCCATTGAAAGAAATTTCTCATTAACTTGTAATGAAGTAATAATTAAAAATATAATAGAATAATGAAAATGTCAAATATTAAAAATTTTTTGCGGGGATGGTTTTTTGGAGCCTTTGAAGGTGGTCTAATAAAAACTGATCAATTTGAATTTGGCATTAAAAAATTCAAAGCTGGTGATTTCGAACTTAAACATCATCATAAAATTGCCACTGAATATACATTTATTATTTCTGGCAGGGTAAAAATGAACGATGTCGAGTATGTAGCAGACGATATTATTATTATAGAACCCGGAGAGTCTACCGATTTCTTAGCAATAGAAAATACAATCACATGTTGTATTAAATATCCTGGGGCACAAAATGACAAATATATTGATTAAAAAAATTAAAAATGAATTAACGGATGTTTATGGTGTAAGTTCTATAGGATTTTCAAAAAAATCTATTTTTGTATATGTTTTTAATGAGTTTTATAAAGAGATGATTAAAAATTTATTAAATGAAAAATTAAATAATAATGAAATGGATCAAATTCAAATAATTGTTACTGGAAAAATTATACCAGCGGTTGATTGAAAGTATTAAAATGAAATATAAAATACCGACATATAAAGAATTAATTACATTGGCAGATAGTAATCATATTACTGAACGTTATGATGGTATATATAGTAGTTTTACTCAAATTCCTCAATCATCCAAATTTATTTTAATGATTAATTCATTATCACATGAAAATAACGGTGAATGGGTTCGATTGAATAATAAATCAAACTGGGAACGTCCGGATGGTCCAGTGCCCTATTATGCTAGACCCGAATCATTTGGAGTTCTTAAATTATAATGGGTTTACATTTAATTAATGATGATATTTTTGTAACTGGTGCGAAATATATTGCACATCAAACAAATTGTATATCTAATTCTGCTGCTGGTTTAGCTCAGAAAGTATTTGAAAAATATCCATATGCAAATACTTATATAAATAGAGTTGAAAAAGCTGTACCGGGAACAATTGATGTTTTTGGTGATGGAATATTTTATCGTAATATAATTAATATGAATGCTCAATATTATCCTGGTGAGTCTATTTTAGATACCGAAGACACTGAATCAAATAGAAAAATTTGGTTTCATCAATGCTTATTAAAAATAAGTGAAATTGAAAATTTACAATCAATAGCTTTTCCGTATAAAATTGGTTGCAATTTAGCTGGCGGAAATTGGGATTGGTATCAAAGAAAGTTAGAAAAATTTTCAGAATATATAGAAAAAAAAGTCTAATGCTATAATTTTATTATATAAATATGAGTAATAAAAATTTAGATAAATTAATTAATTTAGGACATTCTGCCGTTCCTTCTAGATTATATAAAAGTTGGCTTTATCAAAGCGATTTTGAAGGTTGGTTTGAATGTACTAAATGTAATGTCAAAGTTTATATTCATAGAGATAATAGTAGTTCTAAATTAGATTATTGGCAAGATGATATGTTTCATACTAGAAAATTTTGTACTGGACCTAATTCTATAGTTGAATTTAATTTGACTTGTGATGAAGTTTTAATATTAAAAATTTTAAATTAAAATATGTCTAATATTAGAATACAAAAAGATAAATTAATTAAATTAGGACACAATATTCCTAAATATGATATTCATAATATAGAAGCTAATACAGGTTGGTTTAAATGTACTAAATGTAATGCTCAAATTTATATTGATTCATGGTCTCATAGTATAACTCCTTCTTGTTGGGAAAATGATATATTTGGTGATAAATATAGTTACACAGGTAGTACAATGGAGTTTAATTTAACTTGCGATGAAGTTATAATACTAAAAATTATAGATTAATAATGTTTAAAAGTATTAAAATACAAAGAAACAAATTAACTAAATTAGGACATGAAATATCAATGAATAATATTCATGGTATACCCAGTGAAACTGGATGGTTTGCATGTGAAAATTGTGATGTCGTAATTTATTTAAATTGTCAAAGAAATACAAAAAAACCTTTATATTATCGAGATGATTTATTTTTAAAAAATAATGGTTTTTCAGTGTTTTTAACTGAATTTAATTTAACTTGTAACGAAGTAATAATAATGAAAATTATAGAATAAAATGAGTGATCAATTTAATATTAATATAATAACATCTACCGCTTGTCCAATATGTTTCTCTAAATTGGAATTATATCATTCAGATTACACATCAATAATAGACTGTTTTTATATAAAAAGTTTTTTATATAAAAAATTTATAATAAAAACCGAAACAGCTAATGATGCATATTTTAGTTTAAATAAATCAAATAATCCAGCTTCAATAGCTACAAAATATTCTTTTAAACCATCACGTTTTCCTAATAAAAGAATTTTATTAAAAAATAAATTAGTAAAAAGAAAAACCACTCAGAGTAATGACAATATAAAATATTATGCTTTGTATTGTGGAAATTCAAATTGCTACTATTATAAATATGTTAGCGATTTAATGAAAGAAAAAACATAAAATGAGAAATATAATTCTTTATAGAGATGATGTAGATTGGCAAAATGAAGCTGATGTCGCCAAGTCACATTTTCATTGTACTTCTTCTAGAATGGAAATTCAAGCTAATGATCTGGTAATTGCTAGATTTTCAGCATTGCCATTCTATAAAGAACAAGAATATGATATTAATTATGTTGGTGCTAAAATAATTAATACATATAAACAACATCGGTATATCGCTGATCTTTTTAATTGGTATGAAGACCTTATTGATTATACGCCAAAAACTTATAAACGATTGGTTGATTTACCTGAAAAAGGTCCATTTATATTAAAGGGCGAAACTAATAGTAAAAAATATTACTGGAAAGAAATGATGTTTGCTGCTGATAAAAAAGCAGCAATTGAAATTGAAGGTAAATTACATAGAGATGGCTTATTAACATATCAAAAAATTTATATTAGAGAATATATTCCCTTAAAAACATTCATGATAGGTATTCAGGATTTACCAATAACAAACGAATACAGATTTTTTTGTTATAAAGATAAGATTCTTTCAGGTGGTTATTATTGGAGTTCTCATGTATTAGATTTAGAAGAAATTGGAATAAAACCAAATATTAACGAAGTCCCAAAAAACTTTCTTAATAAAGTTATGTCTATTGTAAAAAACAAAGCTAATTTTTATGTATTAGATGTAGCAGAAACGGCTAATGGTGACTGGGTTGTTATAGAATTAAATGATGGTCAATGTTCTGGGTTGTCGGAAAACGATCCTAATATTATGTATACAAATCTTAAAAAAGTTTTACAAGAAGAGGAAAAACAATGAGCAAAACTGTAAGACATTTATGGATAGATAAAAAATTATATTTAATTCCACGCTCAACTAAAGACATATTAATGTTAATTAATCAAGTCTTTTTAGGGGTTGAAGATTTAAATGGTATAGTTACTTTTGATGGTAAAAAGTTTAAAATTAATAATATAGATATTTTTGAACGATTTTTAATTTTTTGGTTAATGGGTATCAATAATGGTGAATCTGAACCCATCTTAAATACGGAAAATGGAATTCCAGTGGAGCTGCAAATTTCAGAAGAAAAGGCGTCTAAACCATTAAAAGAATTTAATCACGAAAAACCACAATGCTGATATAGTAATATTATAGGATATAATCATGAAGCATTTATAGATTTCTAAAGCCAGAGCTCCTCCTAGTTGCCACAGTATTAAGTTAGTTTGTGAGAAATTTTCAATTTTAAAAGGAGAATATATGACTTTACGATCAAAGATAACAGAATTTTTACCTCTAGAAAAAGTGCCATCATCATTTACATTTAGAGAAAAAATTAGCAAAAAAAGATATTTATATCTTAAAAAAATAAATAAACTTCATGCGGCATCAGCAAAAGCTATACGTGAAAGTGCTATAAAAAATAATGGTGAAGTAAGGCATTACCTTCGATTTTTGAAAGAATCAGAGGGACAAAAAGCCCGTATTTATCATGTTGCGATATGTTTTTTAAAAGGTAAGAAATATTCAGAAGTTGAGCCGAAAGTTGAAAAGAAAAATAAAATAAATATAAAAGATTTAGAACAATGTTTGATTTATAATATTGATTCTAAATATTATAAATTTTTAAAAGCTGATCTTGAAGAATTTTTAATGTCATGAATAATACTTTTAATAAACATTTAGAATCTTTACAAAAAGAAATAAATGATAAACAATTACATTTAAATAATTTAAGATTATTACAATTAACATATCCAGATCTTAATATTTCTATAGACCGTTGGAATAAAATAAAATATTATTCTAATTTAGCTAATGAAAATGTTACCAATTGTGACATTTATTATAGTTGTGGCTGTTGTTACGATTCTATGATAAAAGTATCTCCTTATATTCAAACACAATATGGAAGGATTTACTCAGATCCAAGCCAATTTTTAATTGGAGAGAAAAATTGTGATGGGCCGGATTTGCAAGATAATAATTGGGAACAAATATTATTAGATCATAAAATTCCAACGCTCATTATAGATAAGGTTAAGCAATATTTTATTAATCAAACCATAGAATATTCAGAAAATGTAGAATTTAAATTAGAACCAGAGGAAAATTTATTATGAGTAAATTTCAAAAATCATAGGTTGAAAAATTATACGTGGTAGTTAGATCGGACCTAAAGCCATTGAGTTATCAGTTACCTCAAGCTTGCCATGCAATGTGTTCGTTTATTTTCGAACATATAGATTTAGCTAAACAATGGCATGAACAATCTGATTATTTAGTTATTTTAAATGTTAATGACGAAATTGAAATATTAAATTTAATAAATAAAGCTAATGAATTAAATATTAAAAATTCAATTTTTCGAGAGCGTGATTATAATAACGAAATAACTTTTGTTGCTTTAGAACCTGGTTGTAATAGTAAAAAATTATGTCAGAATTTAAAGTTAGCTATGTATAACATAAAAGCGCCTTTAGTTTAGTCTGGTCAAAAACAACTATTTCTAAAATAGCAAGCCTGGGTTCAAATCCCAGAAGGCGCTCAATGATTATCAATAATATAATATATAGTTATGAATATTTTGTTAGAGGTTAAAATAATGTTTAAATTGTATTGGTATAGAGCTTTAGAACTTTTTTCTGGTAAAACTTCTAAAAAAAAGAATATAGAAGCTGAATTTGGTGAATTATTAGTAACTGGAAGAGATAAAACGGAAATTAATTTGCCTTATCTTCCACGTGTTGTTGAGGTTAAATTTAAAGATCGTGAGCATCATGTACCATGTAATATGCATCATGATAAATTAGAATATGAAATTTGTCGCCATCATCATGAATACAAATTAATTATTGAATGGCATGTTGGTAATATGCGTGAAATTTCTTGGATTGTATATTTTTGATAGTTTAAATTAGGCAAGTAAAAATTGAAAACAATATTAATATATGGTCATTACGGTCATCAAAATATAGGTGATGAATTATTTAAAGAATCATTTGAAATATTATTTAATTCTTGTAATTCTTATAATTTAATATTCACTGATTTTTTGAATATTGAAATGTTTAAAAATGTAGATGCTTTAATTTTTGGCGGTGGATCATTTTTAAATCAATCAATATCTGGATTTAATATATTTGATTTTAATAGTATAATTAATTCTATTCCTATTTTTTATATAGGTGTAGGATTAGAAACCGAAATCCATATGGATCATTGGTTTATTTTAAATAAAGCTAAAATAATAGCTTCAAGAACTGAAGATTGTATAAGATTAAGATTATACAAGAAGCAATTAAATATAATAGATATTCCAGATTTAGTTTATTTATTAAAGAATAAAATAAATAATTGTGAAAAATGTCTTGATTCTGTTTTAATATTGCCAAATGTTTCAGTTTTGCCATTACATAATTCTCCAGCTTGGGTAAATTCATCATGGGAGAATTTCAAAAATCAATTTGCTCAATTTTTAGATTATTTAATTGATGAAAAATATAATTTAACATTTTATCCAATGTGTTCAAATAAAATTGAACATGATAATTTTGCATCATATCAGATAATCTCTATGATGAAACATAGAGATTATAATATGGTTAAAACAAATCAAAGTATTTATGACCATCTTTCATCTACACAGGCGGTAATTACTCAACGCTACCATGGAATTATATTAAGTGAATTAGCAAATGTACCAGTGTTACCGATTTATCATCATGATAAACTCAAGGTAACAGATGCGTTACCATATTATGAAATATCCAAAGATAGATTATTAAATAATTTTTGGAAGATAAAAAATAAAAATAAAACTATCGATTATTCAGCATTTAATCAGGTGAAAGATAAAGTAGAAAATATATTAAAACAAAATGGTTAGATTTGCTGGATATAAAAATAATAGAATTTATGTAATATCGGATTATCCAATTAACAATAGAGAATATCAAGTAATTGAAATTCCAGAAGTTTATAATCAAATTTCTTCAAAAGATTTAATTATAAATAGTAAAATTAAAAATGCTACTATAGTATATAAGCTTAAAAATAAACAAGCTAAAGACTTAAAAGTAGCATTGGTAACAAATTGGAAAATGCGATGTGGAATTTCTACTTATGCTGAAAATCTTTTACCTGAAATTATAAATCATATAGGTGATTATAAATTATTTATTGAAGAAAATATTGGTGAAAATACTGGTGAATTAAATCAAATTGGTAATCAAATTATACCACAAGAAAAAATATCAATTTGCTGGAAACGTGGTGAATCTTTACAAAATTTAATTAAAGAAATAAATGATTATGATCCAGACATTGTTTGGATTAATCATGAATTTGGATTATTTTCTACAGCTACTTATTGGTTATCTTTAATGAATCAATTGTCTGAATATAGAGTAATTGTAACTATGCATTCTATTTTTCACCATAAAGATAAAACAATTTGTGAAGCTGCTATGCCAGAAATCATTAGTCATTTACAAGGTGGGGCTGATGTCTTAAAAAAAGAAAAAGGTATACCTGGCAAAGTTCATGTTATACCACATGGTTGTGATGAATGTAAAGATACTAGCAAGCTTTGGAATTTTTATAAAACAGATCATACATTTATTACTCAAGGATTTCTTTTCCCTTATAAGAAAATCGATAATAGTATTAAGGCAGTATCTTTATTAAAAAATAAATATCCAGATATATTTTTTACTGGACTTTGCTCAGAATCGGATTATAATAAGGTTGGCCATCAAGTATATTATAATCAACTTATGGATTTGATTAAGGAATTAAATTTACAAGAAAATGTAGCTTTGATTCGTGGTTATCAATCTGACGAAACAATTAATTCATATTTACGAACTAATAAAGTAAGTGTATTTCCATATGGATCAAATCCAGAACATGAGGTATGGGGAGCATCAGGAGCAGCTCGTTTAGCTATGTCTAAAGGTATTCCTGTTATTTCTAGTTCTATAAATCATTTTTCTGACTTGCCTACGATTAAAGCTGATGGACCTGAAGCTATAGCCAATGCATTAGATTTATTATTTTCAAACAAAGAATTGGTTAAATCTCAAGTAGAAAAACAGATACAATTTTTGTCAGATAATAGTTGGCAAAATATGGCGAGAAAATATATTCATCTATTTGAAAATGAATAATTGAAAGTAAAATGAAATTAGGATTTACAGGTCATAGAATAATTGTAAACTATGATAAACTTTATTTATCTATAGTTGAAAAATTAAAAGAATTGAATCCTGAATGTACAATTTCTGGAATGGCTATAGGAGCGGATCAATTATTTTCAGTAATTTGTATAAGATTGTCAATTCCATTTATTGCAGCCGTTCCATTTGAAGGTCAAGAATGCAAATGGCCGACTCATATTCAAAAACAATATAATAAAATCTTGAGTAAAGCCAAAGAGATAGTAATTGTTTCTGAAGCTGGATATGACAAAGATAAATTTCAATTACGAAACGAATGGATCGTAGATAACTCTGATGAAATGTTAGCGTATTGGAATGGAAAAGGTAGTGGTACAGGTAATTGTGTAAAATATGCTAACAATTTATACAAAAAAATCACAAATATTTATTAAATATAGTTGACAATTTAATAATAAATGATTAATTTCATACAATGTCTAATTTATTTTTCTGTTCCGACGAGCATTATTCTCACAAAAATATTCTAATATACTCATCTCGGCCATTCTCTTCTGTAGAAGAAATGGACGAAGCTTTAATTAATAATCACAATGAACTTGTAGGAGTTGATGATACTACAATTCATTTAGGTGATTTTTCTTTAAGTAGTACTGTGACACAAAATGTACTTCCAAAATTAAATGGTAAGCATATTTTAATTTCCGGAAACCATGATAAATCTCACCCGTGTCATAAAAAAAGAAAAACTATCCAAGAGTATTTAGATTTTGGATTTCAAGAGGTTGTAACTGAAAAAGTTATGGAAATTGATGGATTAGGTTTAATTAAATTAAATCATTTACCATATCAAGATCCTAAATATGAAAATATAAGGTATAATAAGTTTAAACCAAGACCTAATAAAGAAAAATATTTATTCCATGGGCACGTTCATAATTCTTGGAAACAAAATGGAAATATGTTAAATCTTGGAGTGGATGTTTGGAATTATAAACCTGTGTCTTTAGAAACTATAATAAATTATTTAAATAGTAATATTTAAATCGAGAGATAATATTTAATTGCTCCATTATTAATTAATGGAGCAAGAATATTTAATTTTACCAACTAGAAAATTTGATTTTGATTATACACAAGAATATAATAAAATTAAAACTACATCTTATTTAATAAAGATTCTAAATCAGACAATAGAAGATGGTTTTAGATTAAATACTACAACAGCTGGTCACATTTGGAATCCATATGAGGATAATTATAAATTTAATCTTTCTAAATGGATTTCTATATTAAGTTCAGTAATAATCTATTCTAACTTTAATCATAAAGAACATTTACCTAGAAATAATGTTGTAGCTGATATCTTAAATGTCAAAGTAGATTGGATTAAAGGTTTTATATTCGCTACAGAAGGTAAATATAAAAATGATACCTCTCAAATTTGTAAAAGAAAAACTGAACGAGCTATCCAATGTAAGGATGGAATAGAAATTGGTAATTTAATATATTTAACATATTTAACGGAATATTTATATTATTCAAATTATTATAGATACGATAGTAAACTATTTAATAGTCATAAATGGATTATATCTTCAGAAAATCAATTCATGCAATCGTTGGGAGCACAATGTAAAATTGTGACTTTTAAATGTGAAAAATGTAATATGTATGGCGGAACATTTTTTGACAAATATTATAAAAAGGATAAATATTTTATTCATAATAAAATAAATGGTATGCCGGCTTATAAATTTTCGGATTATAATTATAACTGTAATGAAACGTTAATTAAAAATATTATAGAATAAAAATCGAGTCCGGTTTATAAGCTATAATAAATATATTATGGATATTTCTAAAATTATAGAAAATTTGTGTATTTCTTTTTCTACATTCTTTAAATTAAATGTAAGAGAAATTTATAGACGAGATAATAAAAAATATTTAACTCGGTATTATATTTTTAGAAAACCTTTTAAATGGATGCCTTCTGTTTATTTACATTGCTTTCATGATTCAGATGAAGATTTAGAACTGCATAATCATGATTGGCACCGATCTGTTTCTTTTATTCTTTCTGGAACATATTTAGAAGAAAGATTAGTTGGTAACAAAATAGTAACTAGAATATTAAATCCAGGCGATCTAAATTTCATTAAAGATAAAGATTTCCATAGAATAGAATTAAAATCAAAAAGAGTCTGGACTTTATTCTTTTCCGGAAGTAAAACAAAGGCTAAAGGTTGGGGATTTATAGATAGAAATACATTAAAATTTGTTCCATGGCAAGAACATGTAACAAAAAATTAATAAATTTGTTTTTGTTTCTGCATATTCCGATATTTAATTGATATGAAAAGAATACTAGAAACAGCAGCAGATTACCGTAAAAAAGCGGATGATATTTGGGAACAAGCTCGAATTGAACATGATTTAGGTCATTTTGAGCTAGCTGATATATTACGTGATGTTTCTACTAGTCTTCATGAAATTGCTAGAAAAAAATCAGAAATTGAATCATCACTAAAAAATACTAACTGATGAGGCAATATTGTAGCATAGTTATCATGAGTCGGATTATAAATTGGAGACAAAGGAATTAGTTATGGTAGAACGTTATTTTATGACGGCATCTGAATTAATGACATTGGCTAGTGAATGTGCTGATGAAGAGGCAGCAAATGTTTTAAAAAATGGTGCGCTTAAAATATTTGCTTTAGCACAATCTCATGGCGGTTTGATTAAAACTGCAAAATCAAAATCCGAGCCAGACGCAGAATAATATTATAGTTTTTCACGTATTGAATGTTATTATTATAATAAGTTCGAAATATACTTATATAAGATTTCGAAAGTTCATTACAAATGATGTGTAAAAAATGCGGTGGATTTCTTAGAAATCCAAAATTAATAATTTATTATAAAAATAAATTTTATATTATTAATAAAAAAAATTCAATACTTAATATTAAAAATTCATATTCTAAATATAAAAATTTAATATATAAATATCATTATAGTAAAAGTAGAAATAATTATAATAATTTTAATTTTTTTCACGAAAATTGGATCTTAATATTAAGAAAACAAGTGGATTTTACTTTGCCTTATTTTATTTCAGATAAAAAATTAGTTGTACGATGTTTGCATTGTTGTACAGAATTTATAATAAAAGAACCTTCAAATTTAATGAATGAATCAAAAAAAGATATATTTAAAAAATTAAATATTATTAAAACTAATAAAAATGATAAAATGTAGAAAATGTGGAAATAGATTAGAAGAACCATGTGAATTTTATTCATTTACAAAAGATGAAATTTATATTATTGATAATAACTTAAATATTAAAAATAAATTATTAAGATCATATTTTAAATATAAATACTTTACATTACTGTATAATTCTGATCAAAAAAGTATTAATTCTAGAATTATTTGGTATGTTTTTTGTTCTTCAGATGAAAAGAACAGAATGGGTGTACGGAAAAGATTATCTAAAACTAGATTAGTTAGTCTATGTTTTTATTGTGGAGCAACTCTTTTAATTAAAGATCATTCAAATTTAATTAATAAATCAAAACAAGATGTAAAACAAAATATAGTTGAAAGATTAAATATTATTAAAGTAAATAAAGCTGTTAAAAAACAAGATAGGTAAGAAAGTAAAGAAAATGAAAATAAATAGAGTTACTATAACTGGTGCTGATGATTCAATTCGTCCAAGTGATTTAAATATATTAAGTAATAAATACCCCTTTGTGGAATGGGCTATTCTTCTTTCAGCTAAACAAGAAGGTAAAAAACGATTTCCCTCTTTAGAATGGATTGAAGAATTAAAAGAAATTAATAATAATCTTCAATTATCTGGTCATCTTTGCGGAAGTTGGGTTAGAGATTTATTAATAGGTAACCCTTCCTTTATTACTGATAGGCCGACAATTTATAATATATTTAATAGATTTCAATTAAATTTCCATGCCGAAGAATTAACTGTTATGCCTGATTTATTTATGGCAGCAGTTAAAAAATTATCCAGAGGACGTGAGATTATTTTTCAAGCCGATGGACGTAATAATAATTTAATAGTTCCATTTATTAATAAAAATGAATACGTAGCAGTAATTCATGATGTTTCTCATGGAGCCGGAGTATTAACAGATAATTGGCCAAAGTATATTACTGGCATTACAAATATATATGCTGGAGGTTTATCTCCAGACAATGTTGTAGAACAATTAAATAAAATTGAACAAGTTGTTGGAAATAAAATAATCGGCGTAGATGTAGAAACTAAAGTTCGATCAAATAATGATCAACAATTTGATTTAGATTTAGTTGAACGATTTTTAGATAATTGCCAACCTTGGATTATTTAATTTAAAATCGGAATATTCGAGAATGGAGCATCCTCTTACTTATAATGAGAGGATGAAAAACATATGGTAAAACATATATCAAGTTATGTTATTTCTAATTATGTTATTTCAAGATTAGACCAATTTAAAAATCGTGGACCAATGTATGGTTCTAATGAAGCTCTTGAACTATGCGCAATTCAATTATTAGAATTAGAACATTTGACAAAATATCCAGATATTTTATCATCTAATCCACGATTTGTTTTAGATATTTATAATTCGGAACTTAGAAAAAAATATCCTAAAAGTCCACCAGCTCCATTATTTATTTGTTCAGATAATTTCTATAATGATTTGTATGATTTTTGTATATTTATCAGAACGAAGATAGGAACTGATTCGTAAATGAATGAAGATTTACAGAAAAAATTATATTCAGACTTTCCAGATCTCTATAAATCATTAGATCATTTTGATATTCCAGACGCTTGGTTTGATTTAGTTTATGATCTATCGGTAAAAATAAGAAAATTACGAAATGAATTATTTAATTATAATGATTATTTTATAGTTCAGGTTAAAAGTGAATTTGGTGAATTAAGGTACTATATGAGTACTTGTACTGAGGAAATGAATAATCTTATTGCAACAGCTGAAGACCAAAGCAATTTTATTTGTCATAGTTGTTGTAAAAATATTTATCCTAGTATATTAAATACAGATAAACGTAATATCGAGCTTAAACTTTGTTTTAAATGTAATATAATTAAAAATATTATAGAATGAGCAAACATATATTATCAAATAAACCTGGCTATTCAGAATTTTATTGTATTAAATGCGATCAATGTATGTGCTTTAAATGTGTTAGATCTAAAGCATTTATAGATAGGTTATTTATAAATGAATCTGTACAAAAAGATTTAGAAGTTATAAATATCTTTTATAAAGAAGATGGTAGTCCTATGTTTTATTATGATGATATTAATGAATATGATAAAAATGTAATTTTAGAATTTTTAGAATGTCCAACTTCTGAAGAAGATTGGATTATTCGGCAAATAATTGAATAGATATAAAGAAAGTATAGGATATGAAAAATTCAGCATATTGGGCAAGTCCGAATGATAAAATCTTCTTTCCAAGAGAAGCTGCTAAAAAATTAAAAATATTACCTCCTGGTATTTATTCAATTTGTAATTCGCCACAAGGTATTTATTTCAATAAAAATAAAATTGATCTTGGTGATTTAATAAGATTTAAAGATGAAAATATAGATAAAGTTTTGCATGAAATTACTACATTTTGGAGTAAAAAAGAATTATTTCAAAAACATAAATTTCCTTATAAACGCGGAGTACTTTTATACGGCCCGCCAGGTTCGGGTAAAACCAGCACAATTAAATTAGTGATTGAAGAAGTAATTGCTATGGGTGGTATAGCGATTAATTTTGATGAGGTAGATACTTTTAATACTGGCATGCAATTATTACGAAATATTCAGCCAGATACTCCTATTGTTGTTTTAATGGAAGATTTAGATTCTTTATTAGAATATAATAGTCAATCATCTGTATTAAATATTTTAGATGGTGTATCAGGATTTGATAATGTAGTTTATTTAGCTACAACTAATTATATTTCGAAATTAGAAGGGCGAATCAAAAATCGTCCTAGCCGTTTTGATCGTAAATTCTTTATTGATTTCCCAAATGAGCAAAGTAGAAAACTATATCTTGAACATATTATTGGAAATTCTGATGATTTTAAAAATATAAATATAGCTCAGTGGGTAAAAGCTTCAAAAGATTTTACTCCGGCTCATTTAAAAGAATTATTTTTATCTGTTGCATTTTTTGGCAATGATTTCAATGAAGTAGTTAAACGTTTAAGGAAAATGAAATCAGTGGCAGATTATGATGTTGACGAAAATGATTATAATAATGATTATAATGATGATGACGATGATGATGATCTTGTTGAACCTGTTGAACAAGATGATGAAATATTAGGTAAAAAATTACCTAAATCTTTGATGAAATTAGCTCCTAAAATTTCTTATTAAAAGATTTCAGCCTTTAATTTTAACCCTATGACTACTGGCCGGAATTTAAAGGCTGCGGCAATTAAACAGTAGAAATTCCGAAGAAGGTGATAACCCCGAATCCTGGCTAATTAAATTTAGCCAGGATTTTTTATTTTATACCTATTTTTGCATATTCGTATGAGTTATAAAATAGAAGATTGGGACCAAAGTAAATATTTACCTCCACAAAAAAATCCATTGCCAGAATTAGATATCGTAAAAGCATTAAAATCTGCTTGGACAACGACCCTTAATTCTGAACCGTCAATAGATTCTTTAGCAGTATTATTTTCTCAAATAATTTTAGAAAATGGACCAAACCTTAAATATTGCAAAAATTATAATTGCGGTAATATAAAAAGCCTACCAAATGATGGGCGTTACTGGACCGCTTTTAGATGCAATGAAATTATTAATAAAATAAATCAATATTATGATCCTCCGAATCCTATTTGCAATTTTAGAGCATTTAAAACAGCTGATGAAGGATTTGTTGATTATATTAAATTTTTAGCTCAGAAAAAAAATTATGCTAAAGCTTGGCAACAAGTGTTAAAAGGAGACCCAGCTGAATATGTACATCAACTTAAATTAGCTATGTATTTTACTGCTAAAGAAGAAGATTATTTAAAAGGTGTTGTAAGTATTTGTAATCAATTTAAATCCAAATATGCTAACTTGGATATTGATAATCATATTGCTCATGCTGACGATAAACCTATTGAACCTTTTACTCCTGAAGAAATTAAGAATATTCAAAACAACATAGGATTAAGTTTCAATAAAACTCTTGATGAATATTTTGCTACATCTAAAATTGATGATGGTGAATTTGATCCAACAGATACTAGTTATTATACTGTAATACCTGGAACTTGGTCAAAAATTAAAAATTTCTTCGGAGGTAAATAATTGACAATAACTTCAAAACTGCAATTAGGTTCAAAAGGTGATCAGACAAGAGAATGGCAAAAAATATTAATAAAAGACGGATTTGACCTAAGTCCTTGGTATGATGATGGTGATTTTGGCGAATCAACACATAATGCTACGGTCGCTTGGCAAAGTTCTCATGGACTGGAACCCAATGGAATTGTAGGTCCTGAAACTGTTGCAAAAATAAATGCAATAACAATTCCGTTGTCTGATCCATTCTCCGAAGATTTAAATATTAAATTTATACAGGCTAAAAATTATCAAAAAGCAAATAGAAATCAAATTTCATTAATTGTTTTACACTCAGAAGAAGCGCCTGAATCATCTACTACCGCTTTGAATGTTGCTAATTGGTTTGCTGGAAATAATGCCCCTATGGCATCTGCTCATTTTTGCCTTGATGATCGAAATATTATTCAATGTGTTAAAGAAGAAGATGTAGCTTATCACGCTTTATCGGCTAATAAATTCAGCATTGGTATTGAACATGCTGGATATGCAAGACAAACGGAAGAACAATGGGCTGATTCATTTAGCACACAAATGCTTAAACGATCAGCAAAATTAACAGCATCACTTTGTAAAAAGTGGAATATTCCTGTTAAATATATTGATGTAAAAGGTCTGATTAATAAAGAGTCAGGTATTACTACTCATGCTAATTGTACCAAAGCATATAAAGAAGGTTCACATACAGACCCAGGTGAACACTTCCCAATCGATTTATACATTACTTGGGTACAACAATGTTTTGATGAATTAACGTAATGATTTCAATAAGTTAATAAATTCAAAAATAATTTAATAGCATAAATTTGTATAATATTAACTGATAAAAAGGAAATAATATGCAACAAGATTTTAAATTGTTTAGATGGTTAGATATATTGATATTTTGTGGGGTTAATTCTATACCTACATTTTGTTTAGTTTATTCACTTTATTATGGACTTTCGGGACAACCTCTTTTTATGTTAAGTTTAGTTACAGCTTGCTTTTGGGGTTGCTACTTTTTATTTCTTTACAATCGAAAAAAATATTTAAATAGAATTACATTTGTAACTAAACATCAAATAGCTGTAATTGCTAATGAATTTTCGGTTAAGCAATCAGATGTTGAAAATTTAACTGATGAGATAATTAAAAAATGGAATACAGCTTGTAATTTTAATAAGAGTACAGAATCATTAGTTGGACTTTGGGTTGAATTTCGTCCATTTCCAATTATATTACATAGCAAAATAAATCCATTAGCCGGTTATTTAATTGGAAAATCTTCTGTTGTAGGGTGGAAAGAAGATCTTAAATTAACTGCATTTCAACATGAATTAGGACATAAGATTCATGAAGTTTATACAGGTTATGCTAGTAATGATGCTTGTCATAAATTTATGGCAGATCATTCATTACCCTGATAGATTTGATATATATTATATTTATGGTTAAATATATTAGACGTTGGATATTAATTATTTTATCAATAATAATTTTATTAAAATGCTGTAATATTAATCATAAAATACATAATGAAATTAATTTAAGTTTTTTATATATAATTAATAAAAACGTCTATATTGATGAAGCATTTTCTACAGGTGAAGAAGAAGAAATTAAAAAATCATTGACTGCTTGGGAAAATGCTTCTGACAATAGAATAAAATTTAATATATTATTTAAATATTATGAACCTGGAGAATTAGATGATTTTATAAATAAAAAATCATTTAATAATTCTTTATTTATTTGGCGTATGAAAAATAATAATTTATCTTTATATTTGAAGAATAAATTAAAAATTTTTTCAGGTATTTATGATAATAAGGGTAACATAGTTATCTTTGTAGATAACATCAATGGTTTAGATACTACATTCTATAATGTAGTTCGGCATGAATTAGGTCATGCATTAGGCTTGAGTCATTCTATTTCATATAATAGAAGTACAATGAAAGTATCTTCTAATGAAATTTCTGATTGTATTTCAAAAGAAGATACCGATCGTTTATGTTTAATTTATAATTGTATAGGTAAACCTGAGTGTTATTGACTTTCGTAAACAGTGACATTTACACCTAATTTTACAAAATATTCATAAAGTATAGGTTCAATAGTTTCCCAATTAATATTATCTTTATTTATATGAATATTAAATTTATTTTGATTAGCAAATTTACCAGCGCTAATCATTGCGGTTTTTAATGCGGCTAAATCTAACTCACCCTTATTTAAGGCTAATAAGCAAAGTAATGTAGTATCTGTTTGAACTGTAATAGTTAATATTTGGCCTAATTTAAAATTCTGTTGACCACGATACCATCCTCTAAATTCAGCTCGAGTCTTATCCCATCGTTTAATTAATTTTTTTGCTAAATCAGTTTCTAATTCTCCTGAAATATCACCTAGAAATAATATTACTCTATTATCTGCTGAATGGGGAATAGAAGCATCACCATTTTTAACATATTTTAAATTACCTAATAAAAATTTCTTTTCCATATATTTACCTTATAGACTCTAATTCAAAACTTAATGGCATTATTTCTTTAGCACTATTAATTTTTAAATTTATTTTTGTTATAATTTATTCAATATTCTGAATCATATTTCCAACATGGTCCGTTATGATCATAATCTTTGCCACACTTCCATCCAGTTATTGGATTCATTTCACCACAATCATTATGAGTAGAATGACAACCCTTATGATTGGCTGGTTTTCTACAACGCATACGATGATCTGGAGGTCCCCACCATAACCAGCATGACCCCTCTGGTTGAATTTGTTGACTATTAAGATCTCTACGACAAGAAGGGCACCGTGTATGCATTGCTGTATCCACAGTTCCTCCACAGCCTTGTGGACAATTAATTATAGTCATATCATACTTTACTAAAAGATTCCATGAATTTAGCGGCATTTTCATAGGAACGTTTAGCTTCTGCAATTTCATGTCTAATTGCAATATTATTTAATGATTGTTCAATAGACTTAAATAAGTCTATAGGATTTACATGCATATATTTACCTAATAAAGATTTAAATTCTATTCGATCTTCTGTAGTAAAGTTAGTTAATTGAAATTTAGAATTTTTATTTAAAAAATTCTTGATTTCTAAAGCTTTACTAGGGTTTTCATTAATAAATGCAGTTATTTTTTCGCGCCAAATTCGATCAGCAATTTTACGCACTGTGTCACCAATTGCTCCATCTAATTTAGATGCAGCTTCTTCCCATGCATTATTATTAAAATCTTTTAGAGGTAAATAATCTAAAAATTGCTTTAGTAATTTAACTCTATGTTCTTGATTTAATTGTCCACAAACAACTACGCGAGAAAATCTACGTAACATTGCTTGTGGTATTCGTTCTGGAAAGTTAGTAGCTCCCCAAACAGAAAGATTAGGATAAGTTACTACACCATCCATTAATATTTGGAATTCGGTAGTTAAATTAATTTCGCCATAATTTTGCAGTTCTTGCTTCTTTAAAACAGTATCAATTTCATCAATTAGAAAATGTACATGTTTTTTAGATTCTTTTTGAATATTTAATCCTGCTTCAAATAAACGTTTTGGATTTTTTTCAGCTTCACCTTTCCAACATGTTAGAAAGTCTGAACCTTGAGCAAATATTCCAATTGATTTTTTATCCGCTCCTACAGATCTTAATACTTCAGTTTTGCCACAGCCAGGAGGACCAACTAAAAGTACATTTGATTTGTCAGCAGTTTTACTAGGACTAGTAGCAATAAATAAATCAAACCATTCAGATGAACTTTCAATAGAGCTTATAAATTCTTTAATTTCATCAAAACCAGAACCAACAATCTCATTTAATTTTGAATTTGGTCGAATTCCAGGAATTACTTCTAATCCGCCAGGTGCTTCGCCTAAGAAAGAATTTCCATGTCCAATTTTACAAACATAAAAACTATTTTCATCTTGAAAATATTCTTTTAATTCTTTTTTACGATTCAAAACATAATTAATTATTTCTTCTTTTTTATTTAAATCATCTGAAGATAATAAATTTACAATATTTTTAATTGTTTCATTTTTATATTTATTAATAAATATTTCTTCAGGAGAAAGAAAAGATCCTTTTTCTAAGTAAACTACATTTAAAGGATCTAATGCTTTAATATTTGAAATTAACTGGTCATATTCATAATCTTTATTTTGATTTTTAGCTTTAATAAAAAATATTGAATTTATTTGAGATATTTCATTTTTTAATAATGATTTTAAATCATGTAATTGCGCCCAGATGTTATCTATTAAAGTTACAATAAATGAAATATAATTTTTTGGATCTTTAATCCAAACATTATATAAACCAGAAGATAAAGCGGTGGTTAATACTTCAGCTTTTCGTTGTGAATAAGCTGAAATAGAGTCTTTTGATTTTCCTCTATTAACTTCTCCGCTTTTATCAATATTTTCGTAAAGTGTTAAAGCTATATCTGTGATTATGGGATTTTCAAAAATTTCAAAACCATTTTCCGAATGACGATTAACTAAAAATTTAAAATAATTTTCTAATATTTTTCCAATAGTATTACACTTATTTAAAAATACTATTTCAAAATTATTTAATTCATATAATCCAGTAATAAATGGACTTAATTTTGGAGTAAGATATTCTATTTCAAAACTAACTTCTTGCATTTCTTGGAAGTTTGTTGGAAATTCATTTCGTTCTTTAGGTGTATAAAATAAATTTGGTGCAGATACAGAATCCACTATTGATTGAGCATAATTTGCTAACGAATATATTTCCCTCATAATCATGAAAGAAATATTTAAAAAACTAATACCGCTATTAGTTATAGAAGAAAATTCATTATAATTATTTTCACTATCTTTATCTCTAAATTTTAAATTTAATTGTTCTTCACTGTCCAATGAATTTAATGCATTGGCCATATATTTGGTTTGTTCATAAATATCAGAATTGCACTTATCAATAGTAGAATTAATATCCTGTATTGAATCTTTTACTACAGGCCTTAATTTACATAAATTTACTAATGAAATGTAATTAGAATGATCTACAAATAGTCTGACTTGTTTTTCGAATTTAATCATAATAGTTCTTATTGATTAGTGTTTTCTAATTTGTTGCGGAAAATGATTCTACCCATATCTGTAGAGTATGGGCTAACTTCTATTCTTACCCTGTCACCTTCTAAAATTCTAATTGAATTCTTTCTAATTCTACCAGAAAGAGAACAAGAAACATTAGAACCATTATCATCAATTCTAACTAAGAAATTTCCATTTCCTCGTGCTTGAATAACAACACCATCAAACTGCATTGAATCGTCTTTAGGCAAGTGAGCAATCCTTTTTTATTATTTCAGGTAATTTATTTACTAATTCTTTTGCTGGAGGCCAAGAAGTCGCAAAAGAACTGGTCATATATTCGTTTGTATCGAAGTCTTTAATAAATTGAACTTCTGACCAACCATCGACATTTAAATAAGAAACTATTAATTTTAAATTATGTATACCTGATATTAAAATCGGTTGTGTTTCCATTAAAATATCATCAATATATATACATAATCTTATTATATTATTTTTATCTAACATCCACATATAATATTTATTATCTTTTATGGATATTAAAGAAAATTTATTTATTTCAGATAATTTATTTACTTTCGCCTTTAAATATAAATCTTTTGTTTCGAATTTTTGATTATCAAATGTAGGATTTATATTTATTAATATTTGTTTATTTTTATTTATAAATAATTCATTATTATATTCATCAATCCAAGTATTCCAATTATCTGTATGCTGTAAATTGCATAATTTAATTATATCTAATACATAAGAATCATTTGGAATAAATGCTCTTAAACTGGCAAAATGTTTATTAAATATTCGTTTAGTATATTTCATCCCATAGAAAAATTAATTATATTTTTAAATACTTCAGGCGTAGGAATTCTTGTGGCTGATAAACATCTATCATTAATCCAATTTGGAACATACCATGCTAAAACTTCACATTTAGCATGTCCTTCTTTAACCAATTCAATTAAAGCATAATTATAATAATGCTCAAATATATCACCTTTATTATTTAATATAACATCTTCTGCCAATGCAAAATTATTATACCAACCAACATTATAACTTGAAACTGTCCTATCATTTTTATATAAAAAACAATGAATAATATAAATTTCTCTCATATTAATGATTTTCTTCAATTTTAAATATTGAACCGTTTATAATTCTATCTTTGGTAATTTTTTCTATTTGATGAGTTTTAGCAATTAATTTTTTTTGATCTACTGTAAAAGAAAACCAATTTTTATCTTTTGTAGGGTCTTCTTTGCTATCAATAATACCTATTAATTTATTAGATTTTAATTTAGATTTAAAATTTGCAGAATATAACCATTCTAAATCTAGATTAGGATTTGGAGTATTATCAATAATATCTTTTACTGATGAAAAAACAGATTCTAAATTATATATTTTAATTAATTCTAATAATTTAGATTCACTTAAATTTACAAAAGGTAAAATATCATATGTATTAACTTTAGGAAAATTTCTAATAAAATAATAATCATTTCTAGTTAAATTACCAGAATATAATGAATTTGTTGTATCAGCTACATAACTTATAAAAGCAATATATTGCGACTCGTTTAATTTGTCAATATTTTCTATATAAGAAATTCTATTCATGCCAGGATAATTTATATTAATTAATAAATCATCTTTATTAATATAATTATTAAATATTGAATAAGGAATATTATTATTTAAACAAAAATTATATGAATATAATTTTTCTGTTTTTTTTATAATAGCATGAACCGGTAAACCAGTTCCTTTACAAAAAAAATAATTTAATACAGAATAAATAGAATTATCTTCTATAGATAATAGAATTGCTTTCTTATTTTGCTCAGAAATACAATTTTTTATCCATAAAGATATTTCTAATTTTAATTTAGAACTATCCATATTATTTTTTAATTGATTTTCTTCAAACAGTTAAAAACTTTAATAATATTATTTATTGATAAATTAAACAATTATAATATATAATATATAATATATAATATATAATATATAATATATAAAAACGGATAACGAAAAAATATAGACCCTTATTTTAGCAGATGAAAGATCTATGATGCGTTACCCTAAAACTTGAATATATTTAAAAAAGCAGATAACGAAAATTTGCAGACCCTTTATTTAACCGATGAAAGATCTGCGATGCGTTATCTTAGGGGCCTTAGATAGATTTTCACTATCATATTACAGATTATATACCTGCTGCTTTGAAAAATTAAGCTATAAGGCCGTACTTACTTAGTATCTTTATATATCATTTTTTATTTACTTCTCGACTTTTTCTTTTAAATAATTAAATATTCAAAATTAAAATCATTTTTTAAAATAAAAACTCAAAATGGTAGTTATTACAGTGGCAATGAAACCCAAACATCCAGTAGCTAATGCAATTCGCAGCTGCCATTTACCTTTTTGCTCTTCAGCACTTATATTGTCAAGAGTTTTTTCTTTAGCCTCTTTATCTTTTTTAGCTTGTTCAAAAAAACCTAATATAGCTCTATTTTGATTTTCCAACATTATTAATCTAGCCATAACCGAACGATCACCACCTTCATCCCGTACAGTTTTTACTAACCAGTCAATGTCTTCATTAATTGAATCTAATTCTTTACGAAATCCATTTAAGGCTATAGCAGTAGATTTATTTTCAGCTTGAAGATTAGATGTAATTGTTTTACTTTCTTCAAAACCTTTAATAATTATATCGGTTAATATTTTATCGTTCTCAGCACTCATTGCAAAGCCTCAAATTGACTATCGTTTTTCTCCATTGCTAAATTTTTCAAATTATTAATTACTTGATCTAATTCAGAAAAGGCATTATCTGTATTTTGTCTTCTAATAAATTGTAAAACCTCAATTTGTTGTTCTAATCGTTTTGATTTAGCTTCTGATGATGCTATTCTAGCTAGTACTCTTAATTCTAATGTTTCATTTAATCGTCTTAAATTTTCACTTTTTTCTCTACTTCTTGCTGAAATACCTGAAGTAATACCTATCATCACAAATGCTACTAATTTATTTATTAAAATTGACCAACTAAATATATCTAAAGAATAAATATAAGCTCCAAGTAATAAAATTATACTACAAGCTATACCTCCAACCAATAGTCTATCATCATCTGACCATAAAGAAATTAATATTACACATACATAAAAAGATGAAAATGCACCACCTGCGAATATTACATCGGCACAAAAAATCGCAGAAGCAAAGAAAATCATTAATATTAATACTTTTATTGAACTATTATTCATGATTAAATACAAAAAAAAGCCCAGAATCAATGATTCTGGGCTCCTTAAGAAAAAGAATTAAAATATTTTAATTATTTAAATCTACTGCGTCAATTGCTGATATTAAGTCTTGACCAACAAATTGTAAGTTATTAAATATTGCTGGAGTCATAGTTTGATATACTGTAACACTTGGATCATTAAAGTCAGCCGCATGCCAATTTTGATTTGTAGCATTAATTACCCAAAGTTCAGCTCTAGGATTTACAGATTTTTTATAATTATTCCAAACTTTCATTATTGGCGTTCCAGAATTTTGTTGTTCATCTGTAATTAATACATGTAAATCTAAAACAATTTCCTTTTTTAAAGCTACTTCTAAAGAAATTGCAACATTAGTTCCGCCATCTGTATTTAAATTTAATAAATGATGGACCTGATCATCAGCTGATTTTCTATTTAATTCAGGATGTTCATATAATTTGGTATCAAAAGTGGTAAACCATAAGTTTTTAGCTTTCAAAAATGGAACGGATAATAACCCAGCTGTAACTAAAGGTTCACCATCCATTGAACCGGAAATATCAACACTTACTCCAATTCGACGATTCTCAATATGAGGCATAGAATTAGATAAAGATGATACTATAGCTTTAACTAATAAATCTTTTACCTTTGGATTTGTAGAATGAATATAAGGTTTAGCAAAATCAATTGGAATACTTCTACCATTCTTAACTTCATTTAATTTTAACTCTAACGCTTTAATTCCATTATTATCATCAAGTATGCCGTTTTGTTCTAGAGATTTAATATTTAATAGTAATGCTGATAATCCCATTTGAGTCATCATAGATAACCCAACATAACCTTTAATTGGATGAAAGCCTTTAACACAATCCCAAGGAACAGAATTATCTAGCATTAATTTAGCTATTTTATTTTCATTATTCCCATCATTAATAGCTTTCATTTGTTCAACTGCTTTTTGTTTATTACCAAAAGCCATTCCTTTATTTGAATTAAAGGAATATTTTTTTATTTTCTTTTTAGGCTCAGATAACAAATAATTAACTAAACTTGCGCGTTCATCTATATATCTTGGATGAACTAAACGAAGTAATGCATAAAAATCTGTAGCATATTTTAATGTATTTTCTTCTACCTTTGCTGCTGTCCAACCTTCCATAACAGTTCTAACATATTTTTGTGGACGAGAACCAAATCCTTTTCCTAATTTTTTACTTATTAATAAATCAACAAATTGCATTAAAAGCTTAGGATGAAATGTACTCAATAATGAAATAATAGTACTTTTATTATCATTTAAAAAATCAATAGATGCATTAGCTGATAATGATGCTAGTCCTAATAAGACCATACCTTTCATATCAGCTTTTCTAGCAAATGAACAAGCCTTTAATAAATATTCGGGATTTTTTTTGGCAAAATTAATTATTAAAGGTAAAGCTTCATTTAACTGTTCATCAAAACTTCTATAGTATTGATTTTTAATTACACCAGTTAACATTATTCTAGCTAATGAAAATTTTAATGTTTCATTTTGGTTAGTATAAGTATTTGATTTAATTGATTTGTCTTCATTGCCAATTATTGATTTTACAAAATTTGATGCGCTCATGGTTTATCTTTCTTTAAGCGGAAAATGTTTCTTAATTTATTGTTTATTCGCTTTACGTTTATTTCTAGCTTTTCTAACTAGATCTTTTTTATCTAGAAGTTCCTTCTCTGCTTCGGAAACTAAATCAAAAGAATCAAAAGGAACTAATTGTTGATTGGTATTACTTAAAGATTTAGTTTTAAGTTCATCCACATATTGTTTATATGTTTGATATTTTTTTGATTGTTTAGTTATTTTTTTTAAAACGCTCATATTTTATTCTTTCTTATAGGGTGATATACGATGAGTATGTAGGTATAGTTACTGCCGGACTACCAGAAGCAGGAACAGCAATTAAGGCTGCAGCATACCCATTAATCCAATCTGAACCAGTAGCTAAATGTAAATTTATTGTCATTGTTCCAGTAGCTCCGGCAGAGATATTATCTAATGTAGAAATTGAAGTATGAGCATAAGCAAAAGTAGAAAATCCACGATCAATACCAGTACCAGGTGACCCAGTAAAATTATCACAAATAACATCAGAAGTATTATCATCAAGACCAATTAAACAAATTAAATCATCTCCAGCAGCAGCAGTTCCTCCCGAAATATTAACTGTTTGAGGCGTAGTAGCTCCGACTCCAGTACCTGGAGTAACTGTTTTAAAAGTTGCAGCGCCGGTTCCACGTCCAGACATACCTACTATTTGTAATGACCAATAAGGAGCATCAGCAGAAGTCCAAACGTAAGAGGGAGCTGAAGAACCACGAGGTGAAGTTAATTCAAAAAAACCTACTGCTGTTCCACTAGCAGCAAATTGCGTTGTTCCAATTTGGGTCCAGCCAGTAGGAGGAGTAAAAACACCTGTACTAAAAGCCTGAGTAATAACAGCATAAATTCGGTCACCAGATGCAGGAGTTCCCGGAGATGCTCCAGTTTCTCCACCAGTAATTGTAGAATTAAAATCAATCCATTTTGTGGTCCAGCTGAAACTCATTCACTCCTTTATTTAAATCATTTTTTCTTATTTCATTATAATCATAAAAAATTTCGGTAGTCAATTCACCATTAATTTCTTTGGCAACAGGCTTTAAACCAAGAATCATATTTTCTATAACATTTTTTGGTACATTATGAACATTACTTTCAAAATGTTGTTCTATCGTCCCAGGCAAAATAGTATGAAAAATTACATTATAATTATATTGTTTAGCCAATAAATAATACCATTTATAATCTTTTTCTTTAATATTGGTATTATCCACTACTATAAAAGATTCATTTGAAATTAATCCATTCAAAAATTTATCTTGACATTGTTTATGAGCTAAACTAATATTAGATATATCAAACTTATAATTTTCTTTAATTTTTTCAGCTCCAAAATAATGATAATCATCTGCACTACAAACATAAGCCTTTTTGCCATATTTTTCTTCTAGATGAGAAATTAATGTAGTCTTACCTGACCCTGGAACTCCTCTAATTACAATACATTTATTCATTGATTCCATTTAATAACTTTCAATTATTTTAAAATAAATTAATTTCTAATCCTTCGTATGCAGGAACAGTTTCAATTTTACAACCATCTTCAACATTTATTGATAAATCTTTTATTTTAAAATCTATAGCGTCCGGATCATGATGCGTTGTAATAATTTTCTTTACCTTACACTCTTTAGCTACTAAAGAAATATAACTTGGGGTTGAATGCCCCCAACCATGTTTTGGAACAGAATTTTTTCCAATATAATCATCATCACTATATTGACAATCAGTTATCCAAATATCAACATCTTGGACTAATTCAGCTAAAGGTTTTGGTACTCCTTTCCAAAATGGTTCATGGTCAGTAGTAAAAGCCATTGATTTACCATTATGTTCAATTCTATAACCAAATGTTTCTTGTGGATGATTTAATTTTCTAGCTAAAACAGAAACTGAATTAAACATTTTATTCCAGCCATCATAAATTGTATTAAAATTCATATGCATAGCTGTTTGTTCAAGTTCTTGTAAATTAACTGGAAAATTTGGAGCATCCATTTGACTTCGATAAACTAAGTCTAATTTAGAGTCCCATTGTTTTCCACCAAAGAAATTAAAATTACAATCAAATTGTCTTCTGGGTAAATATAAAGGTCCCCAAAATGGAAAGCCTTGGATGTGGTCCCAGTGCACATGACTTTGTAATATAGTTCCTTTAAGCCCTTTAGTTTTAAAAGCTTTTTGTAATTGAATTTTACCTAATTCTCTTACACCAGTTCCCATATCTAAAATAAATAATTCATCACCACAATTAACTTCAACACAAGTAGTATTTCCACCATATGTTGATTCAATTTCAAAAGGAAGTGGTATTCCTTGTTGAATATATTCAGTGGCTGCTTTAATTTTTTCTGTAATTGCCTTAGGAGATAAGGGCGAAGGAACAGAACCACGAACACCCCAAAATTTAATATTCATTATTTTGATTTTCTATTAGCTAATGTAGTATAAAGTATATACAAAAATGGACCAAAAAAAATAAACTTATGACAAATATTTCCATTATTTATCTAAATTTTTTAACGTATCAGCAAGATCTTCGGCTACATATTTAGCAGCTTCCCAATCAAAATCGGTAGGTTTTCTATCTACTACTGAAACAACCCAATCAAAGCAATTTTCATCCATGATTAAATCAACAAGACCTAAATCTAAATCTTCTGGATTTTTTTTAAGCACTAAAGTTCGTAATGTCAATAGATTTTTAATAAATCCTTGAAAATTACCCATCTGAAATTCTTTTAAAATTAAATCTATAGCGTGTTTAATATCTTGCATATTACTCTCCTATAACATGTGGCTTTCTTTTCATAAATTCAACATAATCTAATCCTGATTCCATTAATTTTTTACATAACTTATAATTATGTTGACTATCTGAAATAGCATTATGTAATTCACCTTTTACTTCTATATTGACTAAATCTAGTGAAGCTCTAAGATTAAATCCTCCGGGACTAATTTTACCAAACTTAGAAGCATAACCTTTAGTATATGGAATTGTATCTAAAAATAAATTAGCCGGGAATATTTTGCCACATTTTTCCCACAAAGCATGAAGGAATCTAAGATCGAAACGCGTTATATTATGTCCTACAATACAACGATGTTCAGGAGTAGTTTGATCTTGTTCTAAAAATGAATGGCATAATTCAACGACCATTTCTTTAGGATCGCCTTTTAATAAGTCAGCTTGAGTTTTACCAGTAATTTTTAATGCTTCTGCGCTAGCTGTTTCTGGATGTTCAGCAATAATATATTTACTTAATTGGTGTCTATCTTTAAATCGAATAATAGAAATTTGCACAACTTCATGTGATTTAACATTAAGACCGGTTGTTTCTGTATCTATAAGATAAAATTGAATATCTGACATCTAACTCCTTTGTTGATGCCAAATATATCTATATTATAAATTAGCTCTCGACTCACATTTTTTTAGAATATTTTAATATTTTAGTTCCATAATTAAAAACTTTAGCACTAAGGCGTTTCATCCCTGCTAAATTTAATTTTGGTGGTTCAGTAATTATAGCATTATATAATTTAACATAAGCTTCTTCCGGAGATTTGGCTAAAATTTTATATTTAATTATAGCTGGAATCATGGCCTCAACTTCAATTGTATAATATTCTGGTTTAGGCTCAGTAATTTTTATTTCATTACTCATTTAATATGTTTCACTTTCAATATAATCATCACTTTGCTCCATAGCTCGTATAGAATCATTTGAAGGAGTATTAATTCCTTCAGTCCAATATGAACTACTTGGATCAAAAAATACTAAATTACCATAATTAGTTACACCAATGTTACCTAGATGTAAATCTCCACGACCAGTAATATATTTAAATATTATTTCTCCACATAAATTTTTTAACCAATTATCATTTAATTCTAATTTATTTTGAATTATAGCAATTTCTTTTTTATAAGATGAATTAAGATAATTAAACAATTTAATACTTTGTAATTCTAAAATTCTTTTAACTTCAGTGAAATTTTTAGGATCATTCATTAATTTTTTATAAACAGACATTTTATCATCATTATTTCTTATATATTGACCAATATATCCAATGATTTTTCTCAATGAAGTATCAATATTAGTATCATGTGGAATAGTTTTCATTTTTTCCATAATATAATAATATATAGTTTTTTTATCTAATTTACCTAAAATACCTACATCATAAATCATAGCTTCATTTTTAGCTATTTCTGGATTTTTATGTAATCTTTCAAACGATTCTTTAGCTTGTAAAAATGAATAACTTTCTGTAAAAATTTTAAGAATTAATCCATTGCCTATATCAAAAGCAGCTCCATCTTCTCCAGAACCTAATAATTTTGGTCTAGATGAACCAGAACTTAATATTTTATCTATTTTAGATTTATTTTCATTAATAAATTGCGTGAAGAAATATTTCAATTCATTTTTAGGTATTATTTTAATTAAATCAGGTATGCTGGATAATGCTTCATATATAAATCCATAAGCGCTAATATCTTTATCTAATGGTTCTTCTTTAAAGTTAGAGACTTCAGCAATATAAATATATAAATTTTGTATATTTTTATATCCCTTTAAAAATCCGCTTTTGATTATATCAAATTTAATATTATCTGCAAATTTATTAGAATCAGCTATTACACTAAAAATATATTTTAAAGTACCAGGCATTGGACTTTTCAAAATATTATTATGTTTATCTATAATAGCATCTTTTATATTTATATTGAAATCATTTAATATTGTTTTATTTTGTTCTAACCATTGAGAAATTTCATTTAATGGTATATTTTTATTAGTTATAAATGATAATTTTTCTTGAATTTTTTGTAAAAAAGTATCAGTATATTGATTAGAATGTTGAACTTCTGCTAATTGAGCTTCTTTGAAAAATTCATTAGATAAATTCAATATTTTATTAAAGATAGACATATTATTATGCAAAAATATACCCGAAACTTGACATTTTTAAAAATAGTGATTATGTATATAACATCATGAATTTTTCTAAATTAATAGTAAAAAATCAAGAATATTTAATATTTGATATTCTATTAAAGGTAGTTGAATTAAAAACGCCAGAAACAAAGCTTTATGCAGTTGGTGGGTGGGTAAGAGATTCTTTATTAGGTATAGAATCTAATGATATCGATATTGCTATTTCTAATATGTCAGGTTTAAATTTTGCCAATTTAGTTGTAGAGTATTTAAAAGAAAATGATTTATTGACAAAAACTCCCATTGTAATTAAAGCTAATCCAGATCAGTCGAAACATTTAGAAACAGCTATGTTAGAAATTAATGGATTATGTATTGATTTTGTAAATTTTCGAAAAGAAACATATACTGATTCTAGAATACCAGTAATTGAATTAGGTACAATTGAAGAAGATGCATCACGTAGAGATTTAACAATAAATGCTTTATTTTATAATCTTCATACCGAATCTATTGAAGATTATGTAGGAGGATTACAAGATTTATATGATTCAATTGCTAAAACTCCAATAGATCCAAAACAAACATTCATAGATGATCCATTGAGAATTTACAGGTGTATACGTTTTGCTACAAAATATAAATTATCAGTTGATTTGAATATCATTAAAACTATCAAAAACATTAATGTAATTGAAGCATTAGGCAACAAAATAAGTCCAGAAAGAATATTTAAAGAAGTTGGTGGATATCTTTTACCTTCAGGTGAATGGAAATCTGGATTCTTTTCAATTGATTACCCATCTTCTGCTGACGCTTTAGAATTATTAAATAATATGGATCTTCTTTATATTTTATTTGAAGATTGTCATATTGATTTTTATGAAGCTTATTATTATTTAATAAATCTTGAATATTCGGAAATAAAATCTCAAGATATATTAGTATGTACTTTAGCGATTTTATTAGAGAAAAACCCTAATAGTCAAATTAGTCAAAGTTTATTAAAAATAAAATGTCCTAAAAATATAATTGAACGTGTAAATAAATTAATTGATTCAGTTAAATTTTTAAAGATGAATTATGATAGTACCAAAGGTTTAAGAAAATTTTTAGCTAAGGCCAAAGAAGATTTTAATCTAGCTATTGAAATATTAAAAGTAAAATTTATGAATGATTTAGATTTTATAGAAGTAATAAAGAAAATTCAGAGTATTTATATTGAACAAAAAGGTTATAAAATCATTCCACCAATAACTGGAAAAGATCTACTAGAATTAGGATATGCTCAAAGTCCTTTAATTGGTTCAGCTTTAGCTCATTTAGAAGAAAAATTATTTGAAAATCCTAAAATGAATAAAGAAGAAGCTATAAATTGTTGCATGGAAATATTAGAATGTTGATACTGGAAAACAATTAGTAATATGATTATTCAAATCTTCTTCGAAAATTTTTTCCTGGTAATTATTTAATTTATTAAGAATATCAGAACGATTTTTTTCATATATAATCGAATTACTCGACTCTATAGAATATTTATAATCATACATAAAATCATCTGGTGGCAATAAATTATATGGGGACATAAATCCAAAAGTATCAATTGGGGAATATTTATTAAATACTTTATATTTTTCGGCAACATCTACATATTGTTTATTATGTAAATGAATTTTTATACCATTTCCTTGTGCCCATGATTCTAGAAATATAATTTCTTTATCTAATAAAATTGAATTATTTATTTCTTCTAAAGTATCATCTCCAATATACGCAAAAACATTTAATACAAAAATTATATCACATTTTTGTATTTTATATAATGATAACTTATCTAATATATTTTTCTTTTCTAATATAGAATAATTAGTATCATAATTTTTATATGCTTGAGAACCAAATATAATGTGACGCGAATCAGTAAGAGCTTCAGTCCACATTTCATACCAAGGTTGAAATCTTCTAGAACCAAATAATCCTATAATCATTTATATTCCTATTAAGTTACTTATATGTTACTATATTAATTAATTTCAGATTCTTTTAATATTATTGCATTAAAGTATGAATGCAAACGAGCTGGACGACGAAGAGCCAACTATACCTACTTTACAAACCATTAGAAGAGATAAAGAAAAAAGTTTCTCTTCAATGCCTACAATTCCTATTCCATCAAAAATAAAAAAATCTAAGTCAGAATTTGTTAAATATTTACATTTAATAATTATAATTTGTATTTTAGTATTAATATATCAAATAATATTAATAACTCATAATGCTAAATCAAATATTCCATCAATAACATTAAATCCGTCAACAATTAACATGCCTAAAGATGTAGTAATTCCTCCAACTGATCCGTTATTAATACCATCAGTTTCTGCGCCAATTCCATCCTCAGCACCAATAATTAAAATTCCGAAATCAATTCCATATATTGCGCCAAAAATAAATCAACCAAAAACTAAAGATTATGGAATAAATGATTTAATTGATCCTTATACCAAACCTATTATTTATTATTTATGAATTTATTTCTTAATAGCTGGTTTTATTAGTAAATAATAAATAAGTAATCCTGATATAATTGAAATAGAAGAATATATTAATGTATATTGTATTTCATTAGGTAAATATGATAACCATAATCTTATTGGTAATGAATTTATTTCCATTTTTTACTTTTTACATCAAATCCATTTAAAATTTTACATTTCATATAGATAAAATCTATAACGTTACCTTGATAACATGCTAAAAGCGCTTCTTCATTTAGTTTAAAACCAGGACAACTGGCTAATAATTCTCCTTCACCAGCCCCACAAATTTTGCAAATAGATAGTCCTTTACAGATACAACAATTACACCCTTGATTTCTATCACAAGAAGCATATTGATGATATATTATTTTCATATTAAAATTCTATTCTAAATAAATTTAAATCATTATTATTAATAAATACTTTATATAATTTATTTGGAATTAATTTATGTTTAATATTTATTAAGTTAATTAATTCAGCGGAGTTAATTAATTCTTCTGTTAAATCAACTCTTACAGCTAAAGAATATATATTTGCACCTAAATTTATTTGTTGAAGTAATTGTGAATATATATTATCTTTTAAAAATTTATAAAGATCGTCTTCAGTATTATTTAATAAATTTATTAAAAAATGAATATCAGAGCATGTATTTTTAATTATAATAAAATTACCAATATGTTTATTATTTAATTCGGCAATAATATCATTAATTTTAAAATTAGTAATACTTTGTGCTTGTTCTGTGGTAGACGGCGGCATCATTTATTTATACAATTCAAAATTTATAGCTCGATATTCAAGTTATTAATATTTAATTAATCTATTATATTTTTAATAATATATTCAGTACATAAAATATTACATTGATTAAACATATCAACATTTAATAATTCATTATTATTTATAATTTCACGAACATAAAAAAATATATTTCTTTCATGAAATCCATATAATATAATTTCACATGTTTTACATTTATAAATAAATCCACCATATTTATATTTAGATGGTAAAATATATAAATCATGAGTCAAGTAGTTCATTCAATTATATTTTTAATAATATATTCAGCGCAATTTAAAATATTGAGTTGTTCGACATCATTAAAATATGCATGTATAATATACAATTGTTTATTATATTTATTTTTATTTTTAAATATAAAATATTTAATTATTAAATTACATTGAATACACGTATATACATTGCTTTGTAAATTTATCGTTGTACTAATTTTATTAGATTCAGTTTTAAAATTATGCGTTGGATAATTTTTTTTATTAAATGGTTCGGAAATTATCATTAATCATGATTTCCGGCTGGGTCATCATCCCACTCTGGTAAATCTAGCCAATCAATACCATCTGGGTCTTCATTCCAATAATCATAATCAATATCTTTTTCATCCGGATCAATATAATTATTCATTTATTTTTTCTATTAATCGTTGCAAACATTGTATTAATAAATCACTTTGTTCATCACCAATAATTTTTCTAATGTTATTGTTATTCTCTAAATAAATATAACTATCACATACTGTATTATGACAACCATATCCCCCACACTTTGGACAAGTATATGAAAATTTAATTTTTGGACTACTAGCTACACCTAAAGGTAAATTTAATTGAAATTCTAATTTAGAATCTTCATATTCAAATTCAATTATTTTAGTAATTTTAAATTTATTTGACATTATTTTTTCCTAATGAATTATTTATATTGATTAGTTAATTTAACAAATGGCTTAACTAAACCAGCATCAGCTTTTTTGAAGAAGTTAATAGCGTAATTATCATCATACATTGATTTTACTTTAAAAAAATTCTCATAAGCGTATTCTCTCCACCATCCTGACGAGATGCTTGTGCAAAGTTTAAATAATGCAAAATCAAATGATTTTTTAGGAGACCATACAGGTTTATTTCTATTAGGTATTTGACTTCTCTCTAAAGCTAAAACATAAGTCTCTTCTAAAACTGATAATAATTTTACTTCTTCTGTTTGAGCTTCAAATAATTTTTTACTACATTTAACTTCCGCTTTTTCTTCTTTAAAATACCAATAAGCAGGATGTTCTAATTTTTTAATATTTTCATGAATTGAATCATGATCAAATAAATATTTTATGTTATCATTATTGAAAAACTCAGATTTTTTTACATTTAAATTAGGATGTTTGTAACTATAAGTAGCTTTTTCCCGTTTAATATACCAGTCACTTAATTGCTCTGGTACATAACATTTTTTTTCATCTCTTAGATATCTATAATCCAACATTGTTTTCATAAAAAATGGGGAATCTTTTAAAAATCGATGAGATTTTTTCAATGTAAAAATTATATTAGGATCTACCGCCCACATATCAAGAGATTTATCTACAAGTTTACCTAAATTATATTTTTTAACTAAATTAATTAAATCAAGTCCGGTAGAATCAGGTAAAGCTAATTCAAAATCAAATATACCTTCTTCCTTACTTATAATAGCAATATTTTTACCATTAGGGTTTGGTATAATTTTCTTTTCGCCGGTAATGTATTGTTCAAATTTATTATATTCTTCCGGTGTACAAATAATATCTGTATCCCAATTTCGTTTTACTGTAGGACAAATAAAAGATTTATCATAACAAAGTAAAGCTTTAGAGCCCATTAATAACATTTAATCAATCCTTATCAAGACACCAAGAACTTGCGTACCAACCATTATTTTCATTATATATTTTAAGAATAGTATCCATATCATTACAACTATCTGGACTTAATTCACTATTTAAATAATTTACTGTGGTATAAATAATATATGGACTAAGATTATTTTCTTTTACAATTTCATTATATTGAGAAAATAATTCTTTAATTTTAGATTCTAAATCAATTAATTTTAATTTAGCGTCAATTTCTTTTTGAATTTGAGCTTCAGTAAAATCACAATTCCAAGGTTTGTTTACCATAGTGTTTAACAAATACTGCTGGGAAACCAACCAGCATCTGTACCAAATGCATGAATAGAAATGCTAGTATTATTATCATAATAACCAATTTCTTTTATAAATTCTTCATGAGTTAAAACTTTATTATCCTGATTTTCATCATCATCATGATCATCATCATCTCTATATAATCTAGATGAAGCTATACCTAATCGAACATTAGAGTTTTTACTTATTGCAAATTCATTATATTCTTTAATTAACTTAGCAATGTCTTCATATCGTTTTTCTTGATCCATTTTATATTTCTTTCTAATTTAAATTAACAATCTGTAGAACTTGGATACCAATGCTGATAATTAGGATGTTTATTAATATTATCATACTCGGGGAAATATTCTTTGTATTCATTTTCACCATATTCATCTAAAACATAGATATTTTGACCATTGTAAGTAAATAAAGCTACTTTTGTATCATAGGCCGAATTTTGAGCAATGTCATTGTATTTATCAACTAAATCTTTAATATTATTACGAATATCACTTAATTCAAGTTGCTGTGGAGTTCTTAGAGCACGTAGTTTCTCTTTTTCTTTTTCTATCTCTAAAGCTTTTTCAGCAATTAATCGTTCATAATCTTTATTTAATTTATCTATTGTTTCTTTTACTTTAAGAATTTTATCATCTATTTTTAGCATACCATTTACCTGTAATTAAAAATCAGCATGATATTGATGAAGGCTGCCAACCTTCATAGGAAAATCCTAATTCTTCACAATAATCATATTCTTCATCTTCATTATCTTTATCATTTTCGTTTATAACACAACCTACTCGTGTTGGTAGTTTATTATTTTGAGCTAACTTATTAAATTCATGAACTAATTCTTTAATAGAGTTATACTTGTTTTCTAATTCTGAGACAACATCTTCATTTTTATTTGACATATTTTTTTCTTTCATTTAATCCTAAGTTATACATTTTCAAAGCGAAATCTGCTACACTATTAATAGTATCATTTTGATCTTTTTCTGTATCCCAAATCGGCATACCAGTAATTAAAATACCATTTTCTTCAATTAGCTCAATTATTTTATTTTTATTCATTTAGTTACTCACAAATATATTTTCATTTGGTAGTGTTTTTCTAAATTGTTGCCATCCAACAAAATTACCACTAACCTTCATATCGGACATTCCTAAAGCAATATGTTCACTAGGACTCATATGTCCAGAAGCTAATAATCTATTTGTTAATTCAATATCCGCTTGAGGGTCTCTAATTCCGTCATGAGTTAAATAAGAAACTCTAGCACATCTTCCTACAGAAATTTTAATAATATCATCTAATGAATATATTTTTATCAATTCATTAAATTCTTCATCATCAAGTAATGGCAGATGCCAATTAAATGTTTTAGACAAATCAGAATTAGGTATGCATGAATAATATAAATCACGCATCATTAAGGCTATTTTTCTAATTTCTGGCTGTGCGTCTGGATGACAACGTAAATTAAAAAAATTATCCCAACTAGTTGCCGAAATAATTACGGTTTGCCATATAAATGGTTCCAATAATCTATTAGCTATTTGCTTATGGACGCCTAGTTTCAATAACTTTCTGACTGAATCTACTGCATTATTTCTAGCTTCTATCCATATTAAATTAGCTTCAAATTGTTCAGAAATGCTTAATTCAGATTCGGCTGACATTCCTTTTTTATTTTTACCCCAATAAACTGGTAAAAATGGGTCTTGCATTACACGTTTAATTATTTTTTCACTAGGTATAGCTCTTGATGAAGCTGAATTTCTACTACAAATTCTATGAGTATTTAATTCCGGTAATACAATTCTAGGAAAAGTAATTTCCATAGTTGTAAGACGTGCCCCTGAAGCTGCTAATGAATCTTTTAATATTTTAGCTGAATACATTTAATCCTTATAAGTTATATTCAAAATTTTCTTCTAAATTTAAAAAATAATTTACTCACTCTAATGTAGATAACTTTTCATTTAATACTTCTTTAGCTGCAAGGATTAAATCTTCTTTTCTATTTGAAGTATAAAAATTACCTTTTATTCCACGGGCATTATATACTTTATATCCTAATTTAGTTAGGGTTTCAAATACTAAATTATGATTAGGATTAATTAAATTTTTATCTAATTCTAATCCGATAGCAAGTGGGCAAAAAACAACCATCCTTAAAATTAACTTCATCTAAAACCATTTCTCCTGAATATTCCATTATTCGTTTTAATTGAGAAATTGTTAATTGTCTTAGCCCATTTTTTAATCCAGTTTTTCTAGGATCTTCTTTATCCATTTTAAATAATGGATCAACTCCAATAATCTAAATCTGTCAAAAGCTGATCTTGCTTAAGAGAAGAACGAGTTTTTGATTTTACAGTTGATTGAGAAGGTACCTCTACTATTTCTTTTAATTCTTCTATTGGGTTTTTAGATTCTTTTTTCTGAAGAACTAACCATTTTGCGGCAGCTACTAAAGCTTCATTTACATTATTTTTAGTAGCTTTAAATAAAATTGTTTTATTAGTTTTATCTTTGCGGTCAAGATATCGATTAATAGAAAGATAAACCTTTTTATTTGGTAATTCCGATATTAATACATTAGGAGCCATTACATCTCCACGATATAAATACGTAACTACCTTTATAACTTTACTTAATAAATTAACTTCATCCATTTTAAATCCTTATTATATGTCAATCACCTTTTATAGGTGTGACGAATCATAAATCTCGATTTTAACGTTATTAATAAAATAAAAATAGCTAAATTGATTTTTAAAATGCGATTCTATTTTACAACAATAACATCATGAGCACGTGATTCAATCAATCCAGCATTAGTTACTGAAATAAATTCAGGATATTCTTTTAAGTCTTGAAGATTATCTACACCTTGATAACTACATCCTGATTTTAAACCTTGTAATAATTTATTTATTACATTTTCTACGGGACCTTTTATAGGAACTAGGGCCGAAACTCCTTCAATATGATCTTTTTTAAATGTAGAACTGCCATTATATGATTTATAAGATTTACCATCAATATAAGTAGTTTCACCTGGAGCTTCATCAGTACCAGCTAATAAATTACCTAACATAACGGCATGAGAAAAACATAAACATTTAGTAAGATCTCCGGCAGCTTTTATACCACCATCAGCAATGATTTTTACGTTAGGGAATATTCTATCCATAACTTGATAACATTCAGATAATGCAGTTAATTGCGGAACACCATTACCTGTTTCAATACGTGTAGTGCAAATTGAACCTGCACCAACTCCAGATTTTATTACATCCGCTCCTGCTTTTGCTAAAAATGTAAATGCTTCTGCCGTTGAAACATTACCGGCAATTAATAATACATTTGGATAGTTAGCTTTAATTTTGGATACCATTTCACCGGCAGCTGCACTATGAGCATGAGCTATATCTAAACAAATTATTTTAATACCGTGTTGAACAAATTCACAAACTTGTTCAAAGTCACTATCTTGAACACCAATAGAGACACCAACATGATTTATATATTTAGGATTAACTTTGATAACTTCATAAAAAACACTAAGTTGATCATGTAAAGGATTATCATAAAATCTATGTAATATTGCCAACCCTCCCATTTCAGCAATTTTTAAAGCCATATTTAATTCAGTAATATTTTTCATATTAGCTGAAATAATAGGTATAGATAATTTAACTCCCTTTCCAAGATCAACTGATACATCTATATTTTTACGACTATCAATTGTAGAATATTTTGGGACAAGCAAAACATCGTCAAATGTAAGACCTTTACGAACATTTAAAACCATTATAACTCCTTGGGCCTTAATAATAAAAAAGGCCGACCAATTTTTATATTGATCGACCTTCAACTGCTCGAACTAAGAAATTTAATATTTAATTATTTATTAGATTTAAATTCTTTAATTGTTTTTTCAACCATAACCAAATCATCTTTATATATTTTCATAGCAATTAATTTATATATCCCATCAATCTTCTTAATTATATAAGTAATAGCTTTTCTAAAAATATTGTTTAATAATGTACCAATTAAACTAAAAGGCCAATATAAAATCCAAGAGATTATAAAATCTAATCGTTCAGAAACTTTAGGTATTGGTGGTTTATGAAATTCTGGATTAAAATGCTGTTGAGTTTTTCTTATTTCCCAAAAGTTTTTCCATTCAGTTCGGCAATCAATTAAATATAGAAGCCATTTTATAAATGACCATATGATTCCAATAATTATATATGTTAAAAAATATATAGTAGTTTTTAAAACGTTATGTTGAATAAAATTAAAAATATTATGAAAATTATTAGAAAACCATATATAGCTGCCAACAGAAAGTGTTAAAAAACATAACCACCAATTATTATTATTTTCAATACTTATAATTAATAATATTGTTGTAATTATAATCAAAATATTTAAAATCATTTATTACCCTTATTTCACAATTATCAAAAGCGTTTATTTCACAACATTCTTTATTTTTGAAATTATCAAAAATACTTACGGTAAAAAAATGCCAGTATTAATAAATAATATATTGAAATAATTTATCATTTATCCATAGTACATATTGTTGTTGTACAGGAATACATTATAGGAAATCCTGCATTTGTAATTCCAGAACATTCATATATATCCACATGAATAAAACAATTAACTGAACTTGGCTTTATTTCCATTTTTTGTTCGAAGATAATTTTATTCCTTTTTAAGGAAGACAAATCTTCTTTTGATAAACAACTTGATGTTAATCCAAGTAACAATATACATTTTAAAAAATTATTCATTATTTTCCTCAAATTAACAAACAAATATATTTTATACTATTTCTAATAGATATCTAATGCGAGACTGCGTATCTTTTGCTTCAAAATCATAAGTAATCATTTCATCATTCAAAACTCCTGAAACATTAGCTTTGCCATAAACTGAATGAAAGCCTTTAGGAGCCGATTTATAAAAATGTGGACCAGAGGCTACATGCATATTACCTAATGCAACATCTAACATAAACATGTAGCGAGAATTAGTATTACTATTATTTTTACCAGTCCAATATCCATTATCACAATAATTTAAAGATTTAGTACTCTGCCAAGCGAAATATTTTCCATCTCCCATTAGACTTCCAGTATGAATAGCTCCAGCAGGTCTGATCATTAAACCACGTTTAGTAATACCAACAACATTTGCACTTCGTGTACCATGCCAACATAACCAGACATTAGCTTTATTATATTCTTTTTGTAATTCTATATCCATATCTAATCGTTTTGCTGGACTCCATTGAGCTGGGTTTTTAGCTAAAGCTGCAGCCTCTTTTTCAAAGGTATGCTTGCCACATTCTTTAGCAATTTTAGATATATTTTTTAATAAATAATCTTTTTCTGAATCTCTTCTTTCAACCGCCCAAATATTTTTTACTTTTACGCTATTAAATCCATGCCTTGAATTAGCGGAATTATGAAAGTAATTTTCCAAATATTTAAATATAGGATCTTGGTTATCAATATATGTAAAATCAGCATTTAATGTATCATACTGATCATCTACATTAGAATCAGATTTTAAAACTGCACCAATAGACTTAGCATCTAATAAAGTATCTAAATCGGATTCTTTTTGTACAACTTTGTTAAGATCATTTAATAATAAATGATCCATTTTTCCACGCGATCCAGAACCTAAATTATGAGGAATTAAGCTATAAAAATCATTTGTTAATTCTAATATTTTTTTAGAATCATTTGAATTATCAGGAATTGACTTTCCAGGATATTTATTAATAATATCTTTAGCTTGATTTAATTTATCTCGCCCGTGATTTATCTGTAAATTTGAAAGTTGCCCAAGTGGACAACGTAATGTTTGAGCAACGAACGTATTAGTTGCTCCCATTAAATTTACAATTAATTTTTGTGTTTCTATATGTAAGGTACTATTCTTTGATTTTAAATTACTATCTACATTTAAAAGAGCAACTGGTTTAATTATTTGTTTAGCTTCATCTGAGCCATGAGCCCTAATCGCTAAATCTATTTCTTGATAACCTTTTCTCTTCTTAGATTTTATAATAGAATCAAATTCTTTAGCAGCTTTTTCATGGGTATTATAATGACGATAATCTTCATTTAAATGACCACCTACAGCTCCCCACATACTATATAATTGAGCTCTAGAGTCATTTAAAGATATATGTTCTTCTAATTTATAGAATTTATTAGAAGATCCAGAAGTTTTCGCTTTTTCACCAGTTAAATCAAAAAAACTCAATTCAATAACTCGTGTTACTTTATATTCGCCAGTTTTTAATAGTGGTTGGTCTTGAGTTTTTTCAGGCATTCTTATATTCTCAATTGTTATCTTTTTTAGCGCCAGTTATGTACGTTATATCTTCAAACTTTATTTTTTTGCACTGATTACAACGTCTTAAACAATATTCATTATAATTTAAATGCTGTTTACAATTTGGGCAAGAAGCAAATAAAGTTCCATCAGCTACCATGCCATTTAGTGCAATTTCGAGATCTGCTTTTTTTAATGATTTTTCAGTCATAAACAAATATATATTGTCAAAACTAAAACCTCGAAAATTGTTTAAAACATAGAAATTATAAGTAACATTATTGATACGTATTTAAATATAATCAAATTAAATTATAATGTCAATGCACCTTGTAAAACTTGATTTTTAATTTTATCTAAATTTAATTTAAAATTCTTTTCTGACTCTTGCGATAATTTTTTAAGATCAAATAAAACACTATTAAATTTAAATCTTGAACCCATTAAAATATTCTCTTCTAAATCATCTAGATAAACGCATTCTGAAAAATCTGGATATTCTAATAAAAAACTTTGATAAAATAATTTAGTTGGTTTAAAAGCTCCAACTTCATAACTTAAATGAATAGCCTCAACATCAAATACTTCAGGATATTTATTTCGTAAATATTCGGCATGTTCTAATCCCATATTGCTTAATAAAGCAATTTTAACATTTTCTTTTTTTAATTCTTCTATAAAATCTAACATTCTTTGATCTGGATAAATAATATTATTCCATGTATTAATAATACTTATTTTATTATCTTCAGATAAATGTGAAAATTTATGAGATAATCTTTTATATAAAGTTGTAGCACCAATATAACTTAAATGTTCTGATTCTTGAACGAAAATTTTAGCTTCATTATAATTAGGAAATATTTTTCTTGCATCATCGTGTGATCGTATTTGTTTAATAAAATTATCTAAATCATAATTAAATATTACATTGCCTAAATCAAAAGCTATATGCATGTTCCTCAATATATTCGTGTAATTGTAAATGATTGCTATTATTTAATTCTATATTTTTACATTCTTTATATGTAAAATCTTCTAAAGCATCAACAGCCCTATTTCCCATTAATTCTATTTGACCTACGTTATGTCCAATTTTATATTGTTCAATTAATACTGAATTAACTAAAGCTTCTAAATTTTTAGCATTTGGACTTATAATAATTTTTTTATTATGATAAAATAAATTAGATATACTATTGGTATTGCCATCAGTAAAACTATAATCATTTAAATCTATATATCTCAATATATTATTAAATATAATTCTTCTGCTATTTTCATCTATACAGACTTTTGTAGGCTCAGTATAATAAGGACGAATCCAAGTATAATTTTCTTTTATTTCAGGTGGATTTAAGATATCACAAAATGATGAATAAATTAAATATTTATCTGCTTTCGGTAATTTGTTTTTATATTGATTAAATAAATAATCATAAATTAACGGCTTCTTCCAATTTATAGCTTCAATTAAATTCAAAGGACTGCAATACCATACAGGAATTTCTAATCTTTTAGCTATATAAACTAAAATATGTTCTGAATCTGATATAATCAAATTTGGTTTAAATTTAAACACATCATTTAAAAGTAATTCAACTACATTTTGATTATTTCTAATTGATTCTAAATCTTCTACAAAAGGATAATTATTTATATGAACAGCATTTAAAATCCAATCTACATGGGGGATAGAATAACTAGAAGATATATATGCGGCAATTTTTATATTATGATTAGTATTTTCTAAAAATCTTAATAATTGATTATTTGCACCTATTCTATTTCCTGCACTATATATAATATTCATTCATCTTTTGGAAAAATATCTAATTTACTTTCTTGTATTACTTTTTTAAATATACTGATTTGTTTAACTAATAAATCTTTAGTCATTCTAACGTCTGCATCAGCTCTATGGGCTTTTTCTTTTTTAATACCATAGTCCTTTACCAATGATCCTAAATTATAAAACTTTCTTCTTTTACCAGCAATTATATCAATAAATAAAGCTAATTCTTTTGTATCTACAGTTAGTCTATTGTGACCAGTTTGAAAAGGAAAAGTACCTATAGAATTAAATCTTTTCCAAGTTTCTTCCATCATATCGAAATCAAATTTTATATTTTGCCCACCCAAAACTCTCTCAGAAGAAGTCATATCGTCTTCAGCGATCCAGTTCTCTACTTGTGGAAGTACAATTTCTGGATGCAAATAATTTTCTTGACCAAATTTCGTCATACATAAAATATCTTCTCGCTTGTGACCGTTAATTTTTAATGATTCTTCTGTAATCGTTTCTGGTTTTAAAGCTCGAACTAGCCAAGTTTTTTGTTCATCTTCTCTAGACCCATCTAAAAAAAGCCGTAGCATGGATAATTCTATAATTTCGTTTTCTTCTTTATTTAAACCAGTAGATTCAACGTCAGAAATATATATTACGTAACCTTCAGTCATATTTTAAAAACTCCTTATTCAGAGTTTTCTAAGTTTTCAATATTTCCTCGCTCGACAGAATTTCCTAATCCAGACAATTTTGTTAAATATAAAGAAATACGATCTGCTGCAAATTTATCTATGGGTATATCGATTGTAATATTATTCTCATTTTTAAATCGTAATATTGCCATCTGTCCTGGTTTTGGAATAATGCCATCAAATATAATCATAAAATTTTCCTCAGCTCGATTTTAAATTTTAATATTGAATCCCACCCATTTTTATATCCATCCATTATAAATTTAATACCTTCAATCGTTCTAAAATATTCTTTTTCTTTATTATTAAACCTTACACCTTTTAAAATTAGAACCACTTTTTTATTCTCTAATATTTCCCAATCTTCACCTTTTCTTAATTTTGTTCGCTTTACATTAATTACTTTTTGCTGAATATTATCCTCGTCTTTATAAAATTCATTATTATATTTCAAAGCGGCATTAAAATATTTTTGTTGTCCATCTGAATAAGAAACTGTATCATCTTCATATTTTTCCATAATATTTCCTTATTTACATGCATTCTCTATAGCAATTGTTCCAGAAATTGCTGCAGCTGATATTCCTCGAAATCTTCCACTTTCTCCCGCTACAAACATATCTTCAATTTCAGTTTCTAAATTCGGTCCTATTCTAATTGGTGCAGCTAATGGTAATATATTTGGAGCATGAAAAGATCCCTTAGATATTAAAAATGGAAATAATGTATTCAATTCATTTATAGTTTCATTTAACCAATCATATTCTGGTAATTGTGATAAAGGTGAATTATTTTTTGTAATTAATTTAATTTTTTCTTTACCAATTCTATCGTTAAATAATAAATAAGCTAATTTTGCCAATCTATCCGCTTGATAAATTCCATCCCCATCATTTACTTTTCTATGACCAATTAATGAAAATGAAACTTTGTCAGATTTCCAACGATCTTCATTTGATCTAAATGCAGCAATAACTAAGTCAGCATGATCTTCTGGAATTATTGTGCCACTCCAATTAAATGGTCCTAATTCAAAATCTGAACGACTCAATGTACAATGAGAATGATTTAATTCTTTTAATTGATTTGCAGGACATTCTAAATATATTCCATAAGAAGCAATATCATCTTTTATTGTTAACCCAAAATCTTTATATAAAGTATTAACCCACCTCCAACCACTTCTACCTACACTAATTATTATTTTTTTAGCAAATATTTCACCTTCAGAAGCGGTGGAAATAATAAAACCATTTTTCTCTTTAGTAACTTTAGTAACTTCATTATCAAAACTAAAAGTAATATTTCCAGAAGATTCAATAATTTCCGTTACTTGCTTTGATAATAGATGAATGCTTTCTGGTTTCCATTGAATATAATCATTTGTAGAAATATTAATATTCGCTGCAGTTAATTTTTTTTGAAGTGCTGCACTAGGTAATTTATCTTTAATTATTTTATTTTTAACAATTGAATCAAATTGTTTCATAACCCAATTACTAGCTGATTTTACAGTTCTACCATCTACATACTCTAAAATTTGATTAGTATCTGTATATATTTTTCCATCACCAGTAGGAAAACAACCTAAAAAACCTTCTAAAAATCGTCTTCGTTTTCCAGGTTTATGACCTAATTCAAATAATATTACTTTGGCATTATAAGATTCAGCGGCTTTTAATGCAGCAAAAGTTCCGGCAATTCCTGCTCCAATTATTCCAATATCATACTTGTCCATATAATTCCTTAATCATGGACTTTATATATAACAAAAATTATTTAAGTTATAAAATTTAATTAATAATATAAGCAAAATAAATAAAATTAAATGCTGTATTGTACGGCTATTGAAATAATTACGAATCCGGTTCTAGCATTAGTTCCAGCTTCATCATGTATGAGAACAAACGCTGATTGAGTAGGTGGTATTCCAGTTGAAAAAGCATTAACCACAATATTATGCGCCGTTGTATATTGAGCCGTAGTTGTAGAAGGGTCAGATACACCAGAACTCCAATTATCTAAATTTGCCCCTGAAGCTGTACTTGTTGCATATAATGAAATGTTTGGCATAATTTGTGGTAAAGCTGTATGAGAATCAGCAACTACCCTTACTGTCACCTGTGTAATAAATTGATTAAAACGTCCTGGCATAGCAAACATAATTGATTGGCCATGACCTGTACCAGTCCAAGCAGGATTAAAACTCCAACCAGTAGCTCCAGTTAAATTTGGATCATAAACAGGACATAATGGTATATAATATGTTCCATTTACTTTACCATTAATTTGGTTATAAATATAATTAAGCGTATCATATACTGTAGGTTTAGCGAATAAACTGGCATCAGCTAGCTCAAATGAATTATTAACATTATTTCGTTCATATTGAGCCCAAACATTAGCTCCTGTTTTTATAACTTCAAATAAAGCGTGTCTATGATAATAAACGTTATCACCTGGAACAGCTATAGTTACACCGCTACCAGTTGAAATAGAAAATCCACTTGGATCACTTGGAGCTTCAACTTGAAATGTTACTTTTCCACCAATTGGAAAAGTTACTGTTGCATCATTTAATAATGTGAATGTTACATTGTTGCTTGTTACAATTAAAAGTGCTCCAATATCAGTTGCTAATAAATTTCTAGATGCCGCTAAAGTTAATACGGTTTGATATTCAACAGGTACTCTATTTAAAGCATCAGTAACCGTACTTCCCGTAATATTTGATAAATTTGTAATTTGACTGGAATTATAATCACCAGAAACACTTACTACATTTCCAGTTCTGCCAATAAAGCTTGCTACACCTAAATGTGTATGATCTGATCTAGCTAAACTTGTAGCAGTACCAGCACTATTTGTAGTACTAATTGTTACAGGTACACCTACATCAATATTATGTTTATGATCTGCCCTTGCCGCCGTAGTTGCTACACCAACTGCTGCAGCTAATGCATTTACATTTGCTGGAGCTGCTGAAGTTAATGAAGGCAATGCAGAAACCGCAGTATTCAAATTGTTTAATGCTATAGTTACATTTGCTCCAGTTACAGTTGATAAATTACTTATTAACGTAGACGTATAATCTCCAGAGACGGCAGTAACAGCACCAGCTCTACCGAAAACTGAGGAAACACCAGTAACCATAGAAGATATTGTTGTATTAATATTATTTAAAGCTATAGTTACATTTGCTCCAGTAACTGTAGATAAATTAGTTATTTGAGTAGAAGTGTAATCTCCTGAAACTGCCACAATTCCAGGGCCAGTTCTACCAAATACACTAGTAATTGTTCCGCCACTACCAACAACCGCTGTCCATGTTGGATTTGCTGTAGTACTATGAGTAGTTAATACATAACCATCAGTACTCGCAGGAAGTCTTACCCAATTAGTTCCATTAAAAAATATAATATCTCCACGTGTTTGACCAGTAATAGATAAATCAACTACCGCGTGAGTATGATCAGACCTAGCTAAACTAGTAGCCGATCCAGCTGTATTTGCTGCCCCTATAGATACAGCAGTTCCAACATCAATATTATGCTTATGGTCTGCCCTTGCAACTGTAGTAGCTGTCCCTACTGCAGCTGCTGATACATTTACATTTACCGGAGCTGCTGAAGTTAATGTAGGTACAGTAGTCCATGTAGGATTTGCACCCACACCATGAGTAGTTAGTACAAATCCATCAGTAGCAGCAGGAAGCCTTACCCAATTAGTTCCATTAAAATATATAATATCACCTTGAGCTTGACTAGCAATTGCCAAATCAATTACAGCATGAGTATGATCTGAGCGAGCTAAAGCTAAGGCTGAACCTTGTGAATTTAGTGCTCCAATTGAAACAGCTACACCAGTTGCAATACTATGTTTATGATCTGAACGGGCCGCTGTTGTTCCGACTCCTACTACAGCCGCACTTGTATCTACATCTACTGGCGCAATATTAGATAACGTAACACCTGTAGGAGCCGCTGACCACGTAGGATTATTACCGACATTGTGTGTAGTTAAAATAAACCCATCAGTACTGGGTGGCAATCTTACCCAATTAGTTCCATTAAAATATAAAATATCACCCTGTGTTTGTCCTGTAATTGAAAAACCAGAAACAGAATGCGTATGGTCTGAACGAGCTAAAGTAGTAGCTGTGCCTTCTGAATTAACTGTTCCAATAGATATTGCTGAAGCTGTAGAAATATCATGTTTATGATCTTCACGGGCAGCACGTACAGAAGTTCCAACTGCTGCTGCTGCTTTTGTTACATTAACTGGAGCAATTGTAGCTAATGAAATTCCGGGAACTGCAGCCCAAGTTGGATTTTGACCAACAGAATGAGTAGTTAATACAAATCCATCAGTACTTGCAGGAAGTCTTACCCAATTAGTTCCATTAAAATATATAACATCACCTTGAGCTTGATTAGTTAATTTTAAATCAATTACAGCATGGGTATGATCTGATCGTGCTAAGCTTGTAGCTACACCCTCTGCATTTGTTGCTCCTACAGATACTGCTGAAGCTGTAGAAATATCATGTTTATGATCTTCATGAGCAGCTCTTGCTGATACTCCTATTGATGCAGCAGTTTTATCTACATCTAATGGAGCGACTACAGCTAATGCAATTCCACTAGGTAATGAAGTCCAAGCGGGATTATTTCCAGTTGAATGAGTAGTTAATACATATCCATCAGTACCAGGATTTAATGTAACCCAATTCGTACCATTAAAATAAAGTACTGCTCCTTGTACTTGTCCAGGAATTGTAAATCCTGTAACTGTTGGATTTGGTAATGTTCCTGATAAATTGCCACCTACTGCTCCAGCTAAAGCATGAGTATGATCAGATCTAGCTAAAGTTGTTGCTGTACCTTCTGTATTTGTATTTGTAATAGATATTGCGGCAGCAGTAGAAATATCATGCTTATGGTCATCTCTTGCAGCAGCTGTTCCAACACCTAAAACTGCCGGTGATTTTGTAACATTAACTGGGCTATTATTAGTTAATGTAGTGCCAGTAGGAGAAGCCTGCCAACTAGGATTATTATTAGCTCCATGAGTTGTTAATACAAATCCATCATTGCTAGGAGATAGTTGTACCCAATTAGTTCCATTATAATAAAGAATTGATCCTTGAACTTGAGATGCAATAGAAAATCCAACTACAGCATGAGTATGATCTGCTCTTGCTAAAAATGTAGATGAACCTTCACTATTTATAGAACTAATAGAAGTAGCTGAAGAAGTAGCTACATCATGTTTATGATCAGATAATGCTGCTTCTTGAATACTTCCTAATTGAGCTGGAGATTTTGTAACATTAACTGGTGGTATTGTTGTTAAATTTGCATTACCACTACCATTATTACCCTGTAAAGCATTTAGTATTGCAGTCATTGCATCTAAACGAGCTCTAACTGTACCGTATTCTCGTGATGGATCGATGCCTAATTCTGTTTCAATAGCAATAATAGCACCACGCAAATCATTAACAACTTGAGCTTTTACTGCGGTTACATTATCTGTAGTTAAAATTAATTCAGAATTAGAATCAATTTGGTAAGGGTATTTTGTTCCGCTCATAATAAATATACATTAAAATTAGCTGAATAATGAAACTTTATTCAGATTTTGGAAGACTATCTACAGCTTCTTTTAAATCTTTTACATGAGCAAATAAAGCTGATGCCATTTTTACATTAAATCCAGCGCCTGGTTCATCAGCAATAATACAACATAAATTCCATTCTTCATCAGTTAATTCTAAAAATTTATTTTCATTATTATCATTAAAAGATAATTGCTTAACTTTATCACGAATATCCATTAACATATTTAATGTTTTTCCACTTTTACCCCAACGATCATCAACTAAAATAATTCCTTTAAAAAATATATCAAAAGGAATAGTTAAAGCTTCGCCATTATCTTGAATAATCCAGCCTCCATTAACATCTTCAACTACATGAGATCTATTAAATTTTAAATATTTCATTATTTGCCTTTCTTACAAAATTCGTATTATATATAACATTAAATTATATTTATGCGCCAAAGCAATCTTTTTCAACACGCATACGAACACTAAATTTTGATGTTCCAGCGCTAGTAACGCCGGTAATTGACCATGTAACCAAAGTAAGTGAAGAACCACATTCAATAATTACTTGACCACCATTACCCCCTAAAGTAGTTAATGCTGTTCCTGTTGCTACTGCTACTGTTTGTGATACCCCAGAATCATCTTTCCAGGTAACATTTAAAACAGGAGTTCCGGTAGCAGCTCCATCTGCTGTAGTTACTGCTACATAACCCATAACTCTATATAATCCAGGCTTTTTAATTTGAGAAAATGATGTAGCTCCAATATTAGCACTTTGATTTGTTAAATAAAAACCAGCATCAGTTTCATTGTAATTATTAGTCGTATTATAATTACCATTTATAAATCCGCAAAGACTATTAGGTATTGTTATGGTATTATCACTAAATGCAAAATATAAATTATCAAGAACTATATTAACAGTACTAGGTATTTGCCAAATTTGACCTAAAATACCTGAAGATATATTGCCTTGTACAACACGAGAATTTGACATAATAACAACGCCATAATCATATAAAGAAGTAGTAGCTCCCCACATCCATCCATTAAAATCTGTATTAAGAAATTCCGAGCCGTCAGCAACTAAAAGAGCACAACTATTATATATAGTACTTCCAGTAATTAAACTACCACGTGAAAATTCAATAGATCCGCTAGTTCCACCTGAAAATAAATTAGTATAACAAGAAAAAGCTAACCATTTAGAAAACATGCTTTCACCAGGATGGTTATTATCATCACCATTACCAATTTTAAGTTGCCCACCATCTACATTTACTCCATAGCTAATAACTTGACCATTAACTTGTAGAACGCCCTGTATAGCATGTCCAATTACAGACCAGCCCGTACCATACAAAGCAGTTTTAGTATTACGAACTGTACGACATTGAAGTAAAAATGCTCCACCACAATTATTTTCCCAACGTCCACCAGAAGATATTTGTTGACAACATGATATAAATACAGGTCCGCCACTGCCAGCATATACTGTATTTATTGATGATCCATTAATGGATAATCGCGTAATCTTAGCATATTGAACAAAAACACGAGCGAATCCAGAACAAGTAATTTCTAATCGTGTAATTGTCGTTACAAGTTGAGTTGTAACTACCGTGTCACCACTTAATGGTTTAATATCTTGTCCGTGACCAGAATTTACTGTTGTTCCAGCAATAGTTGGAACAGTTAATGCAGTATAAAAAACATGTTGAGCATCACCATTTAATCCAGCTGCATATCCAACACCACCAATACCTAAACCTGATGTAACTTCAATTAATTCATCATCTAAAAACGTACCTGAAGCTGTAGCAAATTGTCCACGTTGATTGGTTGATGCAACAGGTATAACAGCATTTGAACTAAGTACAATTGGAGCACTAGAAACTTTTCCTAAAATAACATTAAATGTATAAAATGCTGCACCCGAAATTAATGGCTCATCAGTAGATACATTCATAATTAATTGTGGAAAATTCCATGCAGTAGGATTTGCAGTATTAATATATAATGTAACATCATTAGTCATTTTTTGTCTGCGTCCATTAGGCCATAAACGCAACTCTAATTCTGAAAGAGTAGCAAGAGCAGTCGCTAATGTTTTACCATCATAACCATCATTTCCCGTAGGATCTACATACCAAACTGTTTGACTGGCTAACGTAGGAGATGAGTCATAAAAACTCCAAGTTGTTAAATTAGCATCAAGGCTATAATATACTTTAATATTTTTACTATAAACTAACATTCCTTCTTGACGAGCATATGAAGGAATAGCGTCACGTGCAGTATTATTAGCTACTACAAGGGCTGCATTATCAAGAGCTGGTGCAGGGATGCCTGTTGATGAAAGACAAGATACATCATATGCCAAAAGTTCAAATGTTGAATAGCTTGATAATGTACGATCCGGAAGAACAATAGGATTAACAGCTGTAACAGTTGGTAAATTATTAAATATTGCCTGAGAACTTGGTTGAAATGAAAGGCCTGCAGCTGAAGATCCACTAACACCCCAAATTCGAAGATTAAACGCTTGAGAAAATCTAGATCCTGAGCCAATATATATACAACTACTAGTAATTTTTTCAAATTGCATACCACCACTAGAATTACCAGCAGCCCAATCAATTTGGAGCGAAACTTCACAATCATAAAATTGAAAACCTAATCCTGAGATATAATCACCACCAGAAAAATCAATTTTAGTATGAGAATAAAGATAGTTATTTGAAAAATAATTACCACCTAAATATTGAATATAACCACCAGTTGTAAACCAACCACCCATACAACGCATAAATCCAGCACTTGAATTAGCATTAGATGAAAAACCACCTGTACAAAGATCGAATATGACACTAAAAACATTATCTGTTTTGCAATCAGAAACTATTGAACCATTTAAATTTCGTATTAATAATGAGCAGTTACCGATTGTTTCAGCAAAAATTGCATCAATTGTAACAGCATTAGTATCTGGTACAACTACATCGCCACTCGTTAAATTAACTTGAGTACCTCTTTGTGGAGTTAATGGATTAGCGGTATGCCACATAGTTACATAAGCATGTTGGGCATCTCCGTCTAATTCATGTACGAATGCAACAGCTCCAACATTTGAACCTGCTGTGCAACGAAGCATTTGACCAACAACAAAAGTTCCTGAAGCTGTACCAATTCGCCCTCTGGTTCCACCGCCAACCGTTGTACCCACCACTGTATTAGTAACAGAATTTAAAGTTATAGCAGTGCCACTTGTTACTTCACCTTGAATAAGTAAATTATGTGTACCAGAAATACTAATTCGAATATGATTATCGCCAGTATAAGTACCTGCAGCAATAAAAACAGTTGTATTTTGAGATAATGTACGAGTAGCGCCATTAGGACTAATTCTTGAAGAAAGCTCTGAAAGAGTTGCTAAAGCTGTACCGGTTGTCTTACCGTCATTTGTATCACTACCAGTAGAACTATTAACATACCAAGTTGCCTGATTAGCTAATGTTACAGATGCATCATAAAAATTCCATGTTACAAGATCATCAGCTAATTGATAAAAGACTTGTAATGCAGCAACATAAACAATTAAACCACTTTTTCTAAGAATAGGATTAATTGTATTTCGATCCGAAATCGTAGCAACTGCACGATAATCACCTGGCCATGGTAGATTCCAGCTAGGTATATTACTAGTGCCATGTGTGGTTAATACATAACCATCTTGCCCTGCAGGTAACCTCTCCCAATAATTACCAGTCCAATAATTTATGTCATTTGCTGCACTAGTATAAATTACATTATATTCAGCAGCTGTACTTCCTACTCTCTTTGGTAATTGGGCCCAAGTAAATCCAACACCAGCTAATGTAATATTATTTGACCCTCCAACTATTGGAAGTATTGCAAATGAAAAATAAGCACCAGGGTCTAATTGAACACCAGTAGTTGCATAAGATCCAGTCCCAGACCACAAATAACCTGTACTAATTACATTTGAATTAACTGGAAATATTAAGCCTACAGTTTGTGTTCTTCTAATTAATTCTAAATCAACAAACTTAAAATTAACATCTGAACCAACAAATGTATTACAATCATCAAATACATTTGAAGCCGTAAATTCAATTTGAGCATTAGCACTAGAACACGTACCTAAGAATTGATTCCCATAACCATTATAATAGCCATTATTAATACTCGAATTTTGAATTGAACAAAATGTTAATGTTGACCCGCCTATTAATATAGAATTAACTAAATTACAATTGTTAAATGTAACACCAATATTAGAATAACAGTCATTTAATATTATATTGTTTATTATAATATTAGCACTTTTATTTTGTGTTAAAAATGAAGATTTATTAAATGATACAATTAAACTATCATTAACAACTGTATTTCCATTTGTAATATTAACTTGGGTGCCAGTAGATGAAATAAATGAACTAACAAAGGCTTTATTTGTTCCACCATTAAAGCCAGTACAAAAAGCTATAGCGCCAGTTGCTGTACCACTTGTAATTCTTATTCTACCTAAATCAATAAATGTACCAGAGGCAGTTTCAATTTCACCACGAGTAATTATAGAAGCATTTGTATTTGTAACAGCATTTGTTGTAATATTTGCTGTAGAAGATAAAGCTGCATTTATTATTAATGTACCACTTCCAATACGAAAATTAGCAGATCCATATGAACCAGAAGCTATATTTATAGTAGTTGTCTGTTTTAAAAATGCAACGGCACCATTAGGACATAATCTATTACATAATTCTTCAATCGTTTTTAAAGCTGTTCCAGAAGTCAAACCATCATTTGTATCTAAACCTGTACTTTGATTTACATACCAAGTAGCAATATAAGCATTTGAATTAAGAACACTTGTAGCGGATGCCCAAACCGGACCAGAAGAGTGAGTTTGTAAAAAATAACCATCTTGACCAGCAGGCAATTTAACCCAACTTGTGCCATTAAAATATAAAACGTCACCTTGAGCTTGTCCTGGAATATTAAATCCGGTAACATTATGTGTATGATCAGCTCTTGCTAATGCTGTAGATGTACCTTCAGCATTAACTGTTCCTATCGATACCGCTGAAGCCGTAGAAATATTATGTTTATGATCTTCTCGAGCTGCTTTTGAAGATGTTCCAATTACAGCAGTTGATTTATCAACATCTATTGGACTTAATGTGGATATTGTTGTTGCTGGTGACCATGTTGGATTTTGCCCTCCAGAATGAGTTGTTAAAACATATCCATCAATACTAGGTGGTAATTGTACCCAACTAGTTCCATCAAAATATAAAGTTGAACCTTTTGCTTGTCCTGAAATATTTAAATCTACAGCTACTGCAGATCCTTCTGAAAAAGGAGCCTGAACCCAATCATGTAAATTAGGACTTAATTCCCAATAATATCCATCACTTAATGTCTTTACTAACATTCCAGCTTTTCTGTTTAAATCTGGAATAGAATCTCTATCAGCGATATTTAATCGAACTTGGAAACCACCGTAACCATCAACATCATCATATACTGGAAAACTGCCATTATTTTTAGGTTTAATTTTATCTATAAGGGGAATAGTCATTATGTCACACTCACTGTAGTTGATCCAAGATTAACATTTGTACTTTCCCAAAGTTGATATAATTCAGTAAACCCATGGGCATTTGTAACACTTATTGAATTGGATACTAAATTAAATCCTCCAGAAAATCCACCTACTGTAAATGTAGGTGTTCCATAAGCCGCTCTACAAGCAAAATAAATTTTTTGATTAGAACCAGCTGTAACAGAAAATGTATTAGCTAATCCTCCAGATAATACGCCATTTAAACTTAAAATAAAGGCAGCTGAATTTTGTCCCGCTGTACCAACTCCAGAGTAATTCTTCTGCTCCCAAATAAAAGTTGTTGTTGCAGTTTTTGAAACAATCCCATCATTTGCAGTTATTGTAAAATCACATGTAGCATTAACTGTATTTTTTGTAATAGATGCATTTGAATTAAAAGAATTAGGAGTAGCTGTAACATTTTTTGGTGGAGACCCATTTGAATCAGTTAATATTACACTTATAGGTGTTCGATTATAAGAAGCGGTAAATGCCGGAGTAACTACGGTTTGACCAACCTCAACTGCTATGCCACCAGCTATCGAAACAATAAAACTAGGCAAAATCATGTCATTCGTAATTCTGGACCATGACATCGTTCCTACTGGATTTTCCATAAATACCGAAAATAACTGTCCAGATAATGGAATTTCTGAAGAAATTCCACCGGTTAAGTCTGTTGTTAATATTCTGTTTGGATTTAATCCGCCAATAATTACACCAGTTCCCGTAATAGCTGCCTGCATTGCATCTAAACGAGCTCTAACTGTACCGTATTCTCGTGATGGATCGGGTCCTAATTCACCTTCTACAGCTAAAATTGCTCCTCGAAGCGTATTAACAACCTCAGCAGATACAGGAGTGACATTATCTGTTGAAAGAGGTATTTCAGTATTTGTATCAACGCTAAAAGGGTACTTCGTTGTCATGTTATATATACAGGATAATTAGCTGTTAATTGTTAAAATTAGTCGAAATAACTCTCCAAAATGATTGATCAAAATCGTAAATTAGCTCACAACAGCCATTTGGAGGAATAACCAAATCATCACAATTAGCCAATTTAAACGAATTCCCAAAAACTGAACAATCATTATGTTTTAATATAATATTAAATATATCATTACAATTAATTAAATTAAATCTTACAGGCTTTTCAGGAAATTTAATACCTGATATTATTATATTATCACTTAATGTAATATTTAAATTTAAAATATTACAATTAAATAATTTATCATGATAATAAACATCTACATTATTATATAAATTATCTGAAATGATAACATGTTTAGGAATTCTATCATCTAAATATTTCTTTGTTACAGCATGATGTGGTAAGGTTGGATCTAATAAATTACTTAAATTATGATATTGTGCATCCAAAGTACCATTAATAGTTAATCCCTTATGTATTATTACTTCAGAATCAATATTTACGAATCCATCTTCACCTTTAATAGCATCGCCAATATTTACAATAAAATCTTGCCCATGTGTCATTATCTTACTAACAAAATTAATTGACTTATTAATTGATTCTATTTTATTATATATTGTTTCTAAATCTATTTCTTTAAACTCCCAAGCACTATTATCTTTAGTTCTCTTAAGATATTGATTAGCTTTAGGTTCAGGAAAACATTGGCTTATTCCTTTTGTATACTGGATACTATTATTATCTTTATTTATAATGGAAGTAATTAAGTTATTAAATTTATTACTTTGTGCGGAAATTTGATTATCTATATATAATTTATTAGCCGCCTCATCTGGATAAATAGGTAATGGTAAATTTTTAATATTATTATTATTTAAATCTATATTTTTAGTTACACTTAAATAACCAGTAATTGTAGTATCACCATAAATATTTACAATTCCACCCACACCAGTTAAAGCATCACCCTCTGATAATATAATATCATATCCATCAGTATGATTATTTAATGATAATATTGTTGATAGATTTAAATATTGTAAATAATCTTTAGATAATAAAATATTAAGTGATTTTAATTGTTCATCTAAATTATTTAATCTATCATTTACAGTTGAATAAGCACCATTTGGATTAGTACCAATAATATTTTCTAAGCTAATTAAAGCTTCTAATTGATCAACATGTAAATCATCAATTTGATTAGGATACTTAGTCTTCAATATTTACCTCTTATTAATTATATATCAATAAAAGGAAAAATTGACATAAAAAAACCCCCGATAAATTAATATCGGGGGCTAAAGGAATAAATATTTTATGGAAAATTAAATTATATCAAACGCCTTCAAAAACTCTACGAAGCTGATTGACCGTTAAACGATGAGTATTCGTCAAAGCATACCAAGTAGTAGGAGTTCCAGTACGGCCTAAATCAGATGAATTCTTACATTCAACTGAAAAATTACCATAGTCAGACTTCCTTAGATCACGAAGACGAGCGGTAGCTGATGGAACTCGAAAACTACCACGAGATACCCAACCAGGAGCAGTCAAAAGAGTATACAAAACTCTCTGAACATTATTAGTAAAATTACGACGATTTAAATTACGGATATATTGTGAAACAGTGATATTCATATGTTTTTCTTTCTATTTTATTTAGTATATTTAAAATACCAATTTATTTCTAATAAAAGAAATAAATTCAACAAACTCTCGACAAAATCTAATTATTATTTTTTATTTACAAGTGGCAAAGGAATATTTAAATCTGCAACTAATTCCGCCAATTGAACTAAAGAAATTTCAGCAGAATTAATTATTGTATTTAAAGGATTATTTCCATCCTTAGCTCCCAATATAATATTAACTTTCCCAGGCCCAGATAAAATTAATTCAACAAAACTAGAATCATCAAAATCAATCTTCATTAGGAACCTCTGTAAGTATATGTACCCCATCCTCCATTAAACAAACCGTATTCTCAAAATGACATCCAATTCCAGATGTCATCACAGTCCATTTATCTTCCAATACTTTAGTTTCCGGAGAACCTATAACTAACATCGGCTCTATTGCCATAACTTCCCCATACTGCATTCTATTACCTTTAAATTGATCTTCTTTATTAGCTATAAAAGTTTCAGCATGAGGTACATTATCTGCTATATGATGTCCTCCATAATTTGTAATTAATGAAAATCCAGAATTCTTCGTTTCATTATAAATGGTATAACCTATGATACCAAGTCTTTTTCCAACCTCAATTTTAGAAATAGCAGCTTTTAATGAATTTTTACAAGTATTAATCAGTCTAACATGTTCTTGAGAAATAGGATCTCCATAAATCCAAGTTCTAGCAGCATCAGCAATCTTACCTTCAAATGTTGCTCCCACATCAACAGAAACAACATCACCTTCTTTTAAAATATAATCTGAAGGGATCCCGTGTACCAATTGCTTATTTACGGAAATACAAGCAGCTCCAGGAAATCCATGATAATTTAAAAAAGTTGGAGTGCATCCCATATTTTTTGTATATAAATATGTAATTTGCTCCAAATCTCTTAATGATAAATTAGGTGTTTTATCTTTAATTAATTTTCCACATTCTTTTAATATTGAAGCTACACATCTTCCAGCTATTTTTTGTTTATTTAAAGATTCTCTATCATATAATTTAATAATAGAATTTGTGGAAAATTTATTTTTACTTTGAAGCTTCATTTTTATTAGCTTTTTTACTCGTCTTAATAGAAGGTCTAGTTTCAGATTTATTTGAAACTTCTAAATCAACTAATACCGTTTCATCTAAAGCCGAAGTATTTACAACTTCTTTCTGAACTGGCTTATTTAATTTAGCTTTTTCTTCTGCTAATCTTTGAGAAATAGTTGCATTATCTTGCTTACTTACATCTCCAACTAAATCGGTCAATTCTTTAACAAACTCTGCATCTAAAGCGGATAAACAATTATTAACCTTATTTATATAAGCTTTTTGAAAATTTGTTGAAGCAGTAACTCCGGCAGCATGTTGTCTAACGATTGCTAAGTTTGCTAATTTTTGTAATTTTTCACTGTCCATTTTTATCTTCCTTTGTTTTTACATTACGATGAATTACTCCATCATCAGTAACTTCATCAGTATCAATATTTATTTGATGCCTATTATAAAATGTTAATAATAAATTCTCAACTTCTAATTTGGCTATTTGAACATTACCATAAGCCTTTTCAACAACTAACATAGCATACGAAGTTTTAGCTTTAGCTTGATTAATCGCCTGTAATTCTTCCGGAGTTAATCTTTCAACATTTTCTTCAACTGGTTTAGCCTGTATATCTTCCATTTTATTTACCTTATTTTAAAATCAACTTTCAATTTCATCAAAAACAGACCAATAATTTAAATTAATACCTATATAATATTTATTTCTTTTCCCTCTTTGTGATAAATCTTCTCTTTTATCATACCGAGGTTTATTCCATTGTCCAATTAATTGATCTTGAATATAAATCATTAAAGAATCATCATTATTATCTACAATGAATATTTTATTATCACTTAGTATATTTTTTAATTTTAATTTCTGCTCAATTGTCTGATCATGTGGATCATCTGAATCTGGAAAACAATTTTCTAAATCCATGCCAGTTTGTATTAATAAATTTCTAAACCAAATAAAACGAAGCTGATCATGAACTTCTTTAAAATTATCATTATCAGCAAATACCGTTTCTTCCATTTTAGTACATATTAAGTAAAAAAGCTATTCTTCTCAAATTAGCATGCAAAATACTACCTTCTAAATCGGTATCGTAGAAATCACCTCTTGCGGCCATACATAAAGCATCCATTCCTGAGATATTTAAATATTTATCAGCTAGAGCATTTGCTTCCGCCATTAATTCTTCATTAGATATAACTACATCTGAACATGGTAAATGTTTAGATACAAAATCTTCTGCATCTTTAATTAAAGATTTTGCAATAAGCATTTTATCTTCTTTTGATTTATTATATTCTTGTGATTCCATAAATTTAAATGATAATTGTTCCATTTAATTTTTCCTTATTATATTCTAGTTAATAGAAGAATTTTAAAATTCTATCTCGACATATAGGACTGGATTATTAAATTTCAACCAGAACACATTTCACAAGATTCTGGATTATCTAATGAACATGCTACACCTTCAATAAGTGCCTGATTAGCTTCTAATACTTG
>Ga0068857_100000048_pt1 | contig 67503 bp, 58 predicted proteins | sample KBSCornC72_FD_66591 | JGI IMG/M metagenome (GOLD analysis project Ga0068857, IMG submission 66591) | Corn rhizosphere microbial communities from Kellogg Biological Station, Michigan, USA - KBS Corn C7-2 | ecosystem: Host-associated > Plants > Roots > Rhizosphere > Soil ...
CTCTTGGCGGCGCTCCTGGCGCTCAGCGCGATTCTCTTCTATGTGGGGATCTACACGATGTGGCTCAAGCGGACGACGCCGCAGAACATCGTGATTGGGGGTGCGGCGGGCGCGGTGCCGGTGCTGGTTGGCTGGGCCGCCGCCACGGGGACGGTGAGCCTCGCCGCCGTCTGGATGTTTATGATTATCTTCTTGTGGACGCCGCCGCATTTTTGGGCGCTGTCGCTGGTGTTGCGCAAGGACTATGAGCGGGCAGGCGTGCCCATGCTGCCGGTCGTTGCGGGTGAGCGGGAAACACACCGACAGATCATCCTCTATTCCTTGCTGCTGCTGGCGGCGAGTTGTGTGCTGGTAACGACGCACGTCGTTGGGATGCTCTATCTCGTCTCCGCGGCGCTCCTTGGCGGTGGTGTGCTGGTGCTCGCGATCATGCTGGCTCGTGAGAAGACGCTGGCGAGCGCGCGGCGGCTGTTCTGGTTCTCGAACTACTATCTGGCGCTGCTCTTTGCCATTATGGTAGTTGATCACCTGGTTCATTAGGCGGCGGAGGGACAGCGGGATGGCGACTCCGACGACTCGGCAACCACAATCCACAGCGCCTCGACGGCCAATGCGCAATAACGCGGCGACGCTACGCCTGATTTCACGGCTGCTGGTGGGCGCGTTGGTGGTGATGGTCGCCGCCGTGCTTCTCTCGCGCACGATATTCGTTAGCAACCAGAACACGTCTGCGCAGCTCAAAGGTACGTCGTTAGGTGGAACTGCAGCGCCCAACTTTACTCTGACAGACCAGAATGGCAACCGTGTCTCGCTGGCGGACCTGCGCGGACACCCTGTTGTGTTGACGTTCTTCTATACGCACTGTACCGATGAGTGTCCGCTGACAGCATCGAAGTTCCAGAGCGTTCTGAAGAATGCTGGGTCGCAGCTCACAACCGTGCGATGGGTGGCTGTAAGTACCGATCCCGTCGGCGATACGCCGCAATCAGCGACCAGCTTTGCAGCGAAACACGGCTTGACTGGCACGCTCCACTACCTGCTGGGTACGCAGGCCGAGCTGGAGCCAGTGTGGTCAGCGTATTCCGTCGCTGTGGCAGGCGGCGCGACGACGCCTGGCGTGGATGACGCAGGCAAGGTGCAGCATACTGGGGGCGTCTGGCTGATCGACGCGCAGGGGCACGAGCGGGTCTATCTCGACGCGGCGTTCGCCCCAAACGCGCTTGCCGATGACTTGACGATTCTCGCTGGCAGTAAATAGTGGGAAGTTCTTCGGGGAATTGCCAGCTATGCGCTGTCAGTGTATGCTATCAGGTGATTGTCTTTCAGACATGATATGGCCGGGCTTATCACGGCCAGATGGCTTCATCTAGTTGACCGTTGGTTCTTGTAGTGCCCAGGAGGTTGAGGATCTGCATATGCCTTTTCGTTCCAGGCTGACACGTTGGGGAGCCATCTCGGTGCTGGCTCTCACCGTCGCGGGCTTACTCGCGGGCTGCGACCCAAATACGCCGAGTACCCTGGATCCAGCCGGAGTCGCCGCCGATAAAGAGGCGACACTGTTCTGGTTTATTCTGGTGGTCGCAACGATTGTCTTCGTCGCCGTCACCGGAGCGCTCATCTACATGATGATCCGCTACCGGGCGCGCCCAGACAGTCCTCCCGCTCGCCAGATCGGCGGACACCAGCGGCTGGAGATTATCCTGGCAGCCATTCCAACGGTTGTCCTCTTCATCGTCCTGTTTTTCACCATCTCGACGATGTTTGCGCTGGCACAGCCCAACGAGCCGAACATACTGACGGTCAAGGCGATTGGACATCAGTGGTGGTGGGAGTTCCAGTATCCCAACCAGAAGATCGTCACCGCCGACGAGATGTACATTCCCGTCAACACAACGGTGCATGTCGAGCTTGAGTCGAACAACGTCATCCACAGTTTCTGGGTGCCTCAACTGGCGGGCAAGACCGACGTCATTCCCGGGCATGACAACACCACCTGGCTCAAGGCGACCCGGACCGGCGACTTCCGCGGACTCTGCACCGAATTCTGTGGCACGCAGCACGCCCACATGGATTACCTGGTGCGGGTCGTCTCCGCCGATCAGTTCCAGTCGTGGGTTTCGCAGCAGACCGCGGGCGCCGCGACACCCACCACGCCAGATCAAATAGCGGGCAAGCAGGTGTTCCTAACCAAGGGTTGCATTGCCTGCCACCTGATCGACGGCGTTAACCAGCCAAGCAAGCTGCAGATCGGCCCGAATCTGACGCACTTTGGTAGCCGGACGATTATCGCTGGCTGGGTACTTGATAATACGACGCCCAACCTCCGAGCCTGGGTTCACGACGCGCAGGCTGTCAAGCCTGGAGTCGATATGCCGTCCGAAACAACTATCAATAGCACCGACCTGGATGCGCTCGTCGCCTATCTGGAAAGTCTGAAGTAGCAATTGCTGTCTGTGCCCGGCGTGGCGCAGGCGCTAGAACTAGACAGTGAGGACGCCATGGCAATCGGAAGCGTTGCTACTCGTGGACATGTCGCGCGGCGGTCATGGAAGCAATCCGCGATTGGTTCGTGGGTGACGACCGTTGACCACAAGCGCATCGGCATCTTGTACATGTATACCGCCTTTGTCTTCTTCCTGATGGGCGGTATCGAGGCGCTGCTCGTCCGCACGCAGCTTGCTGTGCCGAACAATACGGTGCTCAGCCCGCAGGCATACGATGAAGTTTTCACCATGCATGCGACGACGATGATCTTCCTCTTCGTCATGCCGATGTGGGTGGGATTTGGCAACTATCTGGTGCCGCTGATGATCGGGGCGCGTGATATGGCCTTCCCGCGCATCAATCAGCTTGGGTACTGGCTGTTTCTCTCCGGCGGATTGCTGCTGACGATGAGTTTCCTCTTCGGCGCAGCGCCAAACGCGGGCTGGTTCAGCTATGCGCCGCTGACCGAGGCGACACCCGTCTGTTTAGCGGCTCCTATCGCCTCCGCCCAGGCGCAGGCGGCTGCGGCGGCCACGCAGGCGGCTCAGGGGTTGCAGGGCTGTTTCTCGCCAGGCCTGAACATGGACTTCTGGATCGCGGGCCTTAACCTGCTCGGCATCTCGTCCATTACGGGCGGCATCAACTTCATCGTGACGATTCTGCGCATGCGCGCGCCAGGTCTGACGATCAACCGCATGCCGCTTTTCACCTGGATGATTATGGTGATGTCGTTCCTGCTGGTGTTCGCGATGCCAAGCCTGACGGTCGCCAGCTTCCTGCTGCTCTTCGACCGCCATTTGGGAACGCACTTCTATCAGGCAGGATTCGGGGGCGATCCGCTGCTCTGGCAGCACCTGTTCTGGTCATTTGGCCATCCCGAGGTGTACATCCTCATCTTACCCGCGTTCGGCATGATATCGGAGATCGTCCCGGTCTTCTCCGGGAAACCGATATTTGGGTATACGTTCGTCGCCTGGTCGGGTGTCGCCATCGGCTTCCTGAGTTTCACGGTCTGGGCGCACCATATGTTCGCGGTGGGTCTGCCACCACTGGCGCAGGCGTTCTTCGCGTCCAGCACAACGCTAATCGCGATTCCGACGGCGGTGAAGATCTTCAACTGGGTTGGCACCCTCTATGGAGGACGTATAAGATTCACCTCTTCGATGCTGTTCGCGCTTGGGTTTATCGCCATGTTCCTGATTGGTGGGTTGAACGGCGTCGCGGTCGCGGTCGTGCCTGTTGACTACCAGCTTACCGATACCTACTTCGTCGTCTCGCACATCCACTATGTGCTCTTCGGCGGCGCGGTGATGGGGCTGTTCGCGGGTCTGTTCTACTGGTATCCGAAGTTCTCTGGGCGGTTGCTCGATGAGCGACTGGGTAAGCTCCAGTTCTGGCTCTTCCTCATTGGCCTGAATCTGGCATTCTTCCCGATGCACATCATGGGTCTGCTGGGGATGCCGCGACGGCAGTACACGTATGCGCCAAACCTTGGCTGGGACCAGCTCAACCTGATCTCCACCATTGGCGCGTTCATCCTGGCCCTCGGCGTGATCGTCTTCATCTTGAACTGGATTAAGACCATGGGCTTCACCAAAGCCAACGCTGGGAGTGATCCATGGGATGCCTTCACGCTGGAGTGGGCGACCACCTCGCCGCCGCCAGCGGAGAACTTCGCGACGATTCCTGTGGTGCGCAGCCGCCGCCCGCTGTGGGATATGAAGCATCCTGAAGACCCTGACTGGCGACGTGAGCACTGACCTGGGCCATCCTGCCGCTTCCGAGAGCACGGCAGCGCATGTCGTGTAGCTAGCGGGAGAGGCGTAACCAGCTATGACGAGGAGCAGCATGAAGGACGTAACCGAGGCGACTGAAGCGAATGAAACACGGTCGCCAGCAGAGACGACAGGAACGCCGCCTCGACTGAGCCGCCGAGCAATCGTCGGCTTTGTCGTGACAACGCTCCTTTCGGCGTCGCTGCTCCTGCTGCTCTTCGTACGTTTGCTCAGCGCGAGTCAGACGGTGAGCAGCACGGGGACATCACCCGCCGTCGGCCATGCCGCGCCTAGTTTCACGATCACGTTGTGGAATGGGCAGACGGGCCAGAAACTCCAGATGGCGGACCTCAAAGGGAAGCCAGTGGTGCTCAACTTCTGGGCGTCGTGGTGTGATCCGTGTGTCGCGGAGGCGCCTATTCTACAGGCCGCGTCGCAGAAATACGCTGCGCAAGGGGTTGTCTTCGTCGGCATCGCCTACGAGGATATCCAGGCGAACGCCGTGCAGTTCTTGCAGCAGCATGGCATTACCTATCCGGTTGGGCCGGACACGTCAGGCGCGATTTCGATCTCATACGGCGTTCCATCGGTGCCTGTGACGGTTTTCATCAACAGCAAAGGCATCGTCGTAGATCAGTTCGATGGCGCACTCACCCAGAATCTCCTGGATCAGCGAGTCGCCAAGATTCTGAAATAGTCAGTAGTAGTCGGTCAAGTACAGGGGTCACACGGTGGAGATAGGGCAGGTGAGCATCGGCGCGGCGCTGATAGCCTTCGCGGGAGGTATCATCTCGTTTTTTTCGCCGTGTGTCGCGCCGCTGGTGCCTGGCTACATCGGATTCCTCTCGGGAACGGTCGTCTCGACCGACGAATCCGGGGTGGCAGTTGGCGCGGGCGCGCGTCGGCTGAATCCGGTCATGCTGGCGACCCTGATCTTTGTCGCCGGATTCTCAGCGGCGTTCATCGTGCTGGGGTTGTTGGCGGGCAGCTTTGGGCGCGTGCTGGCGGCGTATCAGCCAGTGATGCAGACCATCGCGGGCATAGTCATGGTGGTGATGGGCGCGTTTCTGTTGGGGCTGTTGCCACGCGCGCTGTCCGACTGGATGCTGCGTGAGGGGCGGCTCCAACTGCGTCCCGACAAGGTAAGCCGTTTGGGACTGGCGGCGCCGTTCGCGTTGGGCATTGTCTTTGCCGCTGGCTGGACGCCGTGTATCGGCCCGGTACTGGCGTCAATCCTGGCGTTCGCGAGCGCCTCAGCCAGCACAGCTACTGGGGCGATTCTGCTGACGCTCTACGCGGTAGGATTCGCGCTGCCATTTCTGGCGGTGGGCCTGGGATGGTCGGCTGGGTTGCGCGCGCTGGGCTGGGTCAAGCGGTACGGCCATGCGATCTCGCTCATCAGCGGGGGGGTGCTGATCGTCGTCGGCATTCTCTATCTGACCGGGGAGGTGGCACTCTTCTCGGCCTGGGCGCAGCAGTTTATGCTGCCGTTCCTGCGATAGTCCCGTATGTCACCAGTGCTCACGGTTTTGATGCGCACGATTCACGTGCTGGCAGGGGGCGTCTGGGTTGGTGGCAGTGTGATCTATCTGCTGGTGATTGGCCCGGCGTTTCGGTTGGCACGGCCCGCGCCGGAAGTGAGCGCGCAGGTCGCGCGGCTGTTCCGCCAGTTGGTCAACATTTGCATCGGGGCGCTGTTGCTGACCGGCGTGTACCTGATCTTTGATCGGCTGAGCCTGATCGCGATTGGACCGTCCTATCTGGTCGTTCTCGTCGTGAAGGTGCTGGCGGCGCTGGCGATGTTTCTGCTGGCGCTTTTCCAGGCGCAGGAGGCGCGCCGTCCGGCGAGGCAGCGCGGGCGATGGTGGCGGCTGACGCCGCGCGTTATTCTGGCGCTTGGCGTGCTGACCTTTTTGCTTGGCACGGTATTGACGATACTCTACGAGATGGAGTTGGCGCGCTAATTCAGCGGCGGCGCTTGAGAAGAAGTGAGAGGCAGACCAGTGACGATAGATGTGGCGGAGCCAGTCAGGACGCAACGCCCGCGACGCTCTCGACGCCGCACGGTGCGCTGGAGCTTCATCGTGGCGGGGCTGCTAATCGCCGGAGCGGTGCTTTACCTGGTTCTGGCGAATACACGCGCATCCGCCGAGTACTACATGACGATTGGCGAGCTACAACACTGCACGGCCTGTTCAAGCCAGACGGTGCGGGTCGCCGGGCAGGTCGCCTCCGGGACGATCCAGCGCAATAACCAGACTCAGGTGCTGCGCTTTACGATGACCGATGGCAAGTTGAGCATGCCTGTGGTCTACGGCGGCATCGTTCCCGATGCATTCAATCCTGGCCTGACGGTTGTGGTCGAGGGCCACATCCAGAACGGCACTTTCCAGGCGCAGACGTTACTGGCAAAGTGTCCATCGAAGTTCCAGTCCGCGACGCCGGGCAGCACCGGGAAGTAGCGGAGCAGCGTTTGCAGAGCAGGAGAGCCTGTGCATTTCTCTGACCTTGGCATGATCGCGCAGATGCTAGCGCTGGTGTTCACCTTCTACGCCATCGCGAGCTCGGTGCTGGGCGCGGTGTTGAAACGCCCGGCCCTGGTTGTCAGCGGGCGGCGCTCAGTGCTGGTGGTTGCCGCGTTACTGGTGACGGCGGCGATTGGGCTGATCGCGTCGTTCCTTGAGCACGACTACGGCCTTCGCTACGTTGCCGAGCACTCCAGTAACGCGATGCCATGGTACTACACCGCGGCGGCGTTCTATGGTGGGCAGGAAGGATCGCTGCTCTACTGGGGGATGATGCTGGCAATTTTCTCGTCGCTGGCGGTTGTGCTCTACCGTCGGGCTCCAGCGCAACTGATGCCCTGGGTCGTCACTGTATTGATGGCCATCGAAGGTTTTCTGCTGATCGTGCTCAACTTCGTGTCCTCGCCGTTCGACCGACTTACTATCGTTCCAGTGGATGGCCAGGGGCTGAACCCGCTCTTGCAGGATCCGGGTATGCTGGTGCATCCGCCCATGCTGCTCATGGGCTACATGAGCTGGTCGTTGCCATTTGCCTTCGCCATCGCCGCGCTCGTCACTGGACAGCTCGATTCGCGCTGGCTGCGTGCCATCCGGCGGTGGACGCTGGCTGCGTGGTGTATTCAGACGACGGGTCTGCTGCTCGGCGCGTGGTGGGCGTATCACGTGCTCGGCTGGGGCGGCTACTGGGGCTGGGATCCCGTTGAGAACGCGGCGCTGCTTCCCTGGCTGACGGCGACGGCCTTCCTCCACTCGACGATGATCCAGGAGCGGCGCGGCACGCTGAAAGTCTGGAATCTTTCGCTCATTCTGCTGACCTTCCTGCTGGCGATTTTCGGTACGTTCGAGGTGCGTAGCGGCATCATTCAGTCGGTGCATTCCTTCGCCTACTCAGATATTGGCCCGTACTTCCTCGGCTTCCTGGCGCTGGCGCTGGTCGTCTCGATAGGGTTGTTCGTCTATCGCTTGCCACGTCTGCGGCCAGAGCACGAGTTCGACTCGGTGGTCTCGCGTGAGGGTAGTTTCCTGGCGAACAACCTGCTGCTGACTGGAATTGCCTTCGCGACGTTCTGGGGCACCATATTCCCGATTCTCTCATCGGTCGTGCGTGGGCAGACGATGACCGTGGGCACCGCATTCTATCAGCAGGTGGACGGCCCGCTCTTCCTGGCGCTGATCTTTGTGATGGGCGTTGGGCCGCTGCTGGCGTGGCGCCGTGCGTCGCGTGAGAGCCTGGTGCGCAACTTCCGCTGGCCCGCGCTCGTGGCTGCCGTTGTGGCGGTTGCGTTGCCTATCCTGGGGATGCGTTCGCTCTGGGCCGTCGCCGGTTTCGCCATCTGCGCGTTCTCTGCCGCCACCATCTTTTTCGAGGTCTGGCGAGGCACCTCGGTCCGTCATCGTCATGGTGAGTCCTACCCGAAGGCGCTCAGTATGCTCTTGACACGCCACCGACAGCGCTACGGTGGCTATCTCGTGCACCTTGGGCTGATTTTGCTGGCGGTTGGGGTGATAGGCTCGCAGTTCTTCCAATCGCAGCGTGACGGGTTGGTCGAGCGTGGGCAGAGCCTGACCATCAACGGCTATACGCTCACCTATCAAGGCATCACCGATGTCACGATTGACAACGTCGAGACCATCAAAGCCCACTTCACGGTGAGCCGCGATGGCGCCGTAATCGAAGATATTTACCCTGGTGAGCGGATATTCCCTGGCTTTGAGGATCAACCAACGAGCATCGTGTCCATTACGGACCACGGCCTGACCGATCTTTACGTCTTCCTCGCCGGGTTCGATGGCACATCTTCCGCGACGATTCGCGTCTTCATCAATCCGTTGGTGCCGCTAGTCTGGCTTGGCGGCCTGCTCATGCTGCTTGGCGGCATCTTCTGCTGGTGGCCGCTACGGCGCGTCTCGCCAGGACGGCTGAGCGAGACAAAGCTGCCGCAAAAGAACGTGGAGGTGGCCGTATGAGGCTGCATGCAGTGCTTCGCCGCCCCACCTTCATCATTCCCGTCGGGATTGTGCTGCTCATAGGCGTGGTATGGCTGGTCACTGCTATTTCGGCGGCACAGCCTAAGTCGCTTGATGAGCGCACGCTCGAAGTGGCCCGTCAGATACAGTGCCCGGTCTGCAACGGCGAATCGGTGGCCGACTCACCTTCGCTGAAAGCGTCGGAAATGCGCGCAGTCATTCGCCAGCAACTGGCTGAGGGCCGCTCGGAGCAGCAGGTGCTCGCGTATTTTAGCGATGTCTACGGCAGTGATATTCTGGAAAGCCCACCACAGCAAGGTTTCACCTCATTGATCTGGATTATGCCTGTGCTGATGCTGCTTGCGGGCATTGTTGCGATTGTGACACTCGCGCGCGAATGGCAAAGGCAGGCCAGAGTCGCTAGCGCAGGAAACGGCGACGGTGTCGCTGAAATCACCGGCGATGTGACGCTGAGCGCCGAGGAACGCCAGGCGCTGACCGCATTGTTGCGCCGGGAGGTGGCGGCGGACGAAGGCTTGCCGCTGGGCGGAAGGGAGGACAGCTGATGCCACTGCTCATCGCTGTGCTCCTGGGACTTTCCGGGCTGATCGTCGTGATCTACCCGTTGCTTGGGCTCGACCGAGAATCGGCGGACGCGCTATCTCGCGGCCCATTAGGTGAGGTTGCCGAGCGCGAGCGGTCAGCCCGCGATGCGCTGCGTGAGGTTGAGTTTGATCGCCGGCTGGGCAATCTGGATGACGAGGATTATCAGGCGCTGCGCGCACGGTACGAGGAGCGGGCGCTCGTTGCCCTCAAAGCGCGTTATCAGCGCGAACAGGAGCTAGACGCCCTGATCGAGCGGCAACTCGATGCGTTACGGCAGCGCGAGCGCGAGGCAGACAGCGTGAATGGCGCGGAAGATGTGCCCTCGCAGTCGGAAGAGATACAGAAGTTATCGGATGCGGAGCCTCCCGTCCGGGACGGCCATGCCATGGCCCGTAACGGTGCTCGTCCAGCCAGTGGCACGCAGGCGCGTCGGCGGAGAGGAGGTCGCCCATGAATCGCTATCTCTTCCCGATACTGGGCTGCCTGGTGTTAGCTTTTGCTTTCGTCTCTCTCGCGCCAGCAGCAGGCGCTCGTGCAGCGGCGACGGCGAGCATCACCGGCGTCGTGGTGAATGGGACGCACCAGAACACTCGTCTCGCGGGTCAGAAGGTCATCCTGCAGCGGACCGATGGCAACTCTACCAGCGACATCGCGACGACTGTTACCGATAGCGCTGGCAACTTTACTTTTGCCAACCTCCCCGTCGATGCCAATGTCATGTATGCGGCGTACACGACGTTCCAGGGCGGCCTGTTTTCGAGCCAGACGGTGAAGATGGATAGCGATACCCCGACGCCTCTGCAGCTTACGGTCTACGATACAACGAACGATGACGCGAACCTGCGTGTCAGCGTCGCCACGCTGTTGGTGCACGAGCCGCGCTCAGTCAACGGGCTGATTGGTATCGGTGAGATTGTCACGATTGAGAACACGGGCACGACCGCGTTCGTCGGCACGCTTACAGGAAACGCCAGCAAGCCGATGCAGCTGCTGCGCTTCGCCACGCCACCAAATGCCTCTGATCTCTCGTTGGGCATCGGTTTCGACGGCTCTCAGGTGATAACGACTGATAAAGGGTTTGGCTCGACGGCGACCGTGCCGCCTGGAACGACTGATTTCGCCTTCAGCATTGATATCCCGTATACGGGAACCGCCGCCGATGTTTCGTATAAGCCCGTCTACCCCGCGACCCGCGTCGTGGTGCTTGTGCCGCCGGATATGCGTGTTGATGGCAGAGATTTTGCGGCCCAGGGGGTCATTGAGAGCCTCGGTTCGCGCTATCAGCTCTTTACGGTCGGCAACGTGGCGGCGGACAAGCAGGACTCTCTGCGGATAACTAGATTGCAAGAGGCGGGCGAAAAGAGCTACCTGGATGCGCGCGCGCTCGCGATTTTCGCGCTTATTCTGGCGCTTCTGGCGCTAGCCGCGCTGCTGCTCTATCTACGCCGCGGCAATATCGCCACGGCACTTGGCCTGATTCCATCAACCAAACCAGCAAGCGCTGCCGCGGCTCCCTCACAGTTGACTGAAGCCAACAAGGTCGAGGCGGGTGAGCAACAGCGGCTGCTCAATGAATTGATCTCCCTGGAACGCGCCCAAGCGATCGGCAAACTCAGCGACGCCGAATTTCGCCAGCGCGACAGGGCGGTTCGCCAGCAACTTCGCGCGTTGTTGGCAAGCGAGCGATCAGAGGTGGTTGATGTAGCCAAGAAGAATGGAGCGGTTGGGACAGGGCAGACTGATGGCGCGGGGGATGCGCCAGACGAGCAATCTGCGACTGTGATGCGCGAGGAAGCAGCGTCGGAGCAGAGCCGCGGAGGTCGCCGATGAATGCCGAGACACTCTCCGCGCTTGCTGTTCCGGCTGAAATAGATGGGCGCATGCCAGTGGAGCAATCCAAAGCGGTCGTGGTTACGCGCGTGCGCAAGGCGTATGGTCTTCGTCCCGTCCTGCGTGATGTCTCATTTGAGGTAGCAGCGGGCCAGTGCGTGGCCGTGCTTGGGCCGAACGGCGCGGGCAAGACGACGCTGTTGCGGATTCTGGCGACGCTCACGCGGCCAGCGCAAGGCAGCGTCAACATTGCGGGCTACGACGCGCTCCATGAGGCGCATACGGTGCGGCGGCTCGTCGGCTACGTTGGCCATGCTCCACTACTCTACGACGAATTGACCGCCCGCGAAAATCTGCTTTTCTTCGCACGCATGTATAGCTTACCTGAGGCTGAGTCGCGCGTTGATGCGCTGCTGGCGCGTGTTGGGATGCGCAGCCGTGCCAATGATCGCGCGGGTACGTTCTCGCGTGGCCTGGCCCAGCGGGTAGCGCTGGCGCGGGGCATCTTGCACAGTCCACAGGTGTTGCTGCTTGATGAGCCTGACACCGGGCTGGACGAAGACGCCATCGCGCTCCTTCACGAACTCATCTCGGAACGGCAGGAAAACGGTCTGACGACGCTGCTGACGACGCACACACTGGAGCGCGGGCTGCTGTGGAGCGATATGGTGGTCGTGCTGAGCAACGGGCGAGTCGCGCACACTGGCGCATCTGCCGAGGTGACGCTGCCAGAGCTACGCGCGCTTTACGCAAGCGCGGGAAGGAGCGGTCGATGAGCTCGCTCCAGACGGGTTGGCAACAGCTCTGGTCAATCGTCGGCAAAGACCTGCGCAGTGAATTGCGCGCTCGCCAGGTGTGGGCGGCGATGGCGCTCTTCTCAGCGCTTGTGCTGGTCGTCTTCTACTTCGCGTTCGATCTGCGGATTGAGAACAATGCGGCAGTCGCTCCGGGCGCCTTGTGGATCGCGTTCGTCTTTGCCAGCGTATTGGGGCTGGGCCGGACATTTGCCGCTGAGCAGGAGCACGGGGCGATGGACCGGCTGTTGCTCTGCCCAGTGGATCGTCAGGTCATCTTTCTGGCGAAGCTGATTGGCAATCTCATCTTCCTTGGCGTCGTCGAGGCCGTCGCCGTGCCGCTCTTCGCCGCGATCTACAACCTGCCCATTCTCGGCGGCCAGTTGCTGATGATCGTCGTACTGGGCACGGTTGGCATTGCCACGATGTGCACGCTCTTCGCGGCGGTGGCGTCCACCACACGAGCGCGCGAGATCATGCTGCCGCTGCTGGTGTTCCCATTGTTGATTCCCGTTGTTATTGGCGCGGTGCGTGCGACCCAATCGCTGGTGGCTCCGATTGTGAATGATCCACCATGGCCTGGATTGCTCGTCGCGTTCGATGTCATTTTTGTCACGTTGTCAGCGCTCTTCTTTCAGTTCGTCGTCGAGGACTAGGTGGTATCCAATGAACACGCTCACGTCGCAACCAGCGGCTCCCGGACAACAGTCTCCGCCACAGCCAGCGAATAGAGTCTGGCTTGATCCAGTGCGCAAGTATGGCGAATACGTGCTTGGTGGCGCGGTCGCCATCGGCATGATGCTTTCCATCTGGGCAGCGTTCGTGCTGGCCCCGACGGACACAGTGCAGGGTGATGTACAGCGCATCATGTATTTCCATGTGCCGATGGCCCTGCTAGCCTTTTTCGCCTTCTTCGTCGTCTTCGTTAGCAGCATTATCTATCTGCTCCGCCGCGACGAGCGCTGGGACTGGCTGGCCCGCGCCTCCGCCGAGATCGGCGTGGTGTATACGACGATGGTGCTCATTTGCGGCTCCATCTGGGGAAAAGCCTACTGGGGCACATGGTGGGACGGCGAGCCCATACTCACGACCACGTTGATACTCTGGTTCATCTACGTCGCCTATCTGCTGCTCCGGTTCTATAGCGGCCGCACTGAGAGCGGCGCGCGTAACGCCGCGGTGCTGGGTATCATCGGCTTTGTCGATGTGCCAATTGTGCATTTTGCCGTGACTTGGTGGCGTGGATTGCACCCTACTGGCTATGTGCTCAACGGGGCTACACCCGATACGCCTCCGGCCGTCTTTATAGCGCTGATGCTGGCGATGGCCACTTTTACGTTGCTCTACGGCTTTCTGCTGCTCCAGCTCTATCGGCTTGAGCGCTATACCACCGAGGCTGAGCGACTGCGGGCGCGAGTGGAATATGGCGATTAGCGCGGCGAACTGCTGCGTGCACTTGGGATGAGATGAAAGGGGACCGCCGATGCAAGGTGGAACATATCTGATCATCGCCTACATTATTATGTGGGCGGGCCTGCTGGTCTATCTTGGCTGGATCGCGCTTCGCATGCGCGGTGTCCGCACGGAGCTCGAGGCTGTGCGGGAGCTAGTGCGCGAACGCGAGCAGAGCGCCAGCCAGGGCAAAGAGGCAGACGAGTAGTCAGTGGGGGGCTCGTCTGCGCGGCGCACTCATGTTACAATAAACGAAGCTGTGTTCTGCGCCTCCCCTATCAGGCGACGATCACTATCTGAGTTGAGGAGATGGCGGCATGCCCGAAAATTACGAGGTCATCTACACGCATCCCAGTGGCGCGACGGCGACCTTCATTCGCCAGGACGGTGAGCTGGACGCGCTAGCCAAAGGTCTGGACGCGGGCCAGTTCTGGGTCTTCAAGAACGTGAAGGCGCTGCTGGTGCGCAATGACCAGGGCGACCTGGAAGAGTCGAATCGTCTCATGTCGGGCATCGGCTTCACGGCGCTCGTGCGCGAGATTGTCGCGCCGCGCCCGGTCGAGGTGGCGCCGCAGCCGGTTTATGCTGCAGCCATCGAGGAGCAGCATACCGGCCCGCATTTGCCACATCCAAGCTACTGGCCGTTGTTGCTGGCGATTGCGGCGCTGATTACCTTCAGCGGTTTTCTCGTGCTGCCGACGACCTTGCTGGTCACCGGAGTTGGCCTGGTGCTGGTCTTTATCTGCATGGTCGGCTTTGGCCTCGAACAACTCTGATATCCCTGATAGCGCCACGTCGCGCGCGAACATTCCGCCATCGCAACTCTGGAATCTAGAGAGGTAGTTCACAGCATGAGTGCAGTTGTCAGCCCGGCAGAAACCCATACCGAGGGCGAAGAGCATAAGAGTCGGTCGTACGGTTGGTACGGCATGGTATTCTTTCTGGCATCCGAGGCGATCTTCTTCGCCAACCTGATTGCCTCGTATCTCTACCTGCGCATCCGGGCAACGGGCATGGGAGAACCCTGGCCCCCCCAAGGCGCCACGCTGGAAACCGGCTTAATCGCCATCAATACAGTCATCCTGCTTTCCAGCAGCTTCCCGATGCATTTCGCCGCCCGTGCCATTAGCAAGGGAAACAAGCGCGCCCTGACAATCAACCTGATCCTGACTGTCATCCTGGGCAGCATTTTCCTCAGCATCCAGGCGTTTGAATACACCCATTCCGACTTCACGCCAAGCACGGGCGTCTTTGGCTCGACTTTCTTCACATTGACTGGCTTCCATGGCGCTCACGTGACCGCTGGTGTGCTGTTCCTGCTGGTCTGTTTCTTCCGTTCGCTCCGCGGCGATTTCACGAAAGACCGACACTTCGCTGTCTCGGCGGTCGAGATGTACTGGCACTTTGTTGACATCGTCTGGGTGGTGCTGTTCCTCGTGCTCTACATCATCTAGCGTGATGCCGCAGCGTGTGATGGTAGCGCACAGGCATGTGTTATAACTTTCCTGTGAGGTCTTATCCAGGGACGGCGTAGCTTCGGTTCCTGGATAGGCAGGAAGGTTAGTGTCCCATGAATCATCTGCGTCTCGGTACGCCGTCGATAGAATCTGGAGATCAGTCGGGCCCGTTGCGTTGCGCCATTTGCGCGCGTCGTCTTGGCAGTGCCATCTGCTATCTGGAGGAAACTGGTGATGTTCCGCCTCCGCGCCAGTCATGGATGCTGTGCACGGCGTGTAATGATGCGGTCAAGCAGCAGATGGCTGAGGTTCCAGTCCATTCCCCGATCCGATTGCGGGTGGCTATCGGTGTCGTATCCACGGAGCGGACCCCCGCCGCGAGACGGGCGCGACGCGGCCAACTGACAGACAAAAGCTGGTTTAAGCTGTTCTTCTGGGGTGCGCTGATCACGATGCTTTGCCATCTCGCCCTGATTGTCGCCATCGCGGGTATCGCAAAGTGACGAGCGAGCTGCTTCACCTGCAATCATTCCCGTCAAAACCGCATACAGGGTAGATTGGTATTTATGACCACCGACGTATCGAGCGAATCATCTTCCGCGCCTATGGCGCAGCCAAAGAAAGGTGTTCCGTGGCGCGTCATTGCGCTGGCCGCGGGAGATGCTGCGTCGTTCCTGCTCTTTGCGGCTGTGGGCCGCACCACACACAATGAGGCGAGTGGAATCACCGCGCTGCTTCAGGTTGCCGAAACGGCTCTACCTTTTGCGCTCGGCTGGTTTGCTGTCGCGCCGTTTGTAGGGGCATTTCGCCGCAGCAAGACGACTGGTCCAGTGCGCATGCTGGCGCGAACCGAGCTTGCCTGGGTTCTGGCGTGGCCAGTGACTCTCGTGCTGCGCTGGGCGATTGCGCCTAACCACAACGTACCTTTCTCCTTCGCCATGGTGATTCTGCTCGCCAATGCCCTATTCCTTGGCCTCTGGCGCACCGCCTTCGCCTTGATCGAGCGCTGGATCAGCCGGTGAGCCTGTTCTGTGCGGGGTGTGCTACAATGCAGCGGCGCCGCTACGAACGGGCGGCGGTGGCGGCTCAGCGCTGCAAGGAGCAGCTATGCTTCGGGTGAAGATTTTTGCCAGCGATACACGGATCAACGAGATTAGCGTGCTGGAAAGGGCAATTGACCACTGGCTGGAGAGCGAGCAACCCGCGATTCGCCAGGTGATACAATCCAGTTCGGCGGGACAGGTCGTCCTGACCTTTCTCTATGACGACACGAACCGCGATCCACATGGCCATGATTCGAGCGCGGCGAGACGCGAGACTGTTGAGCAGAGTTCGGACAGCGACGCTGATGAAGCGACTGATGATGAGCCGGACATTCTTCCCGACGCGGAGTTACCGTACTAATTCTTATGCCACACATGACACACACCGCTGATTTCCCGTACCTGATCTACAGCACGTCCGATGGCGACGTCGGTGAGAGGCGTTCGCTGCGCGCAGTAGGCTATGACGGTGTGCCGCTTGAGCGCACGGAGCTGATCCCGCTGCCCGACGGAGCTACGCTTGCGATGATGCCTGAGCGCCTTGCCGTGGGACTCGATGAGCAAGGTGAGCGTCAGGTGGTGAGCGCGCGACGCGGCTGGGCACTCGCGGCGCTGCTGCCGATTGGCTACACCCGCGTCAAGTTGCCAGGCTATGAGTTGCCTTCAGGCGCCGAGCCATTGCCATTCTTTGGCTACACCGCCGTTGCGGGCTGGCGTGGGCGTCTCTACGTGGCGGCAGTGCGCACCGACGACCCTGAGCGCTGGCTGGCTCGCAACTATGATGCTCGTCGCTTGGAATCGCTGGTACGCCGACGACTGGCCGCCGAGCCACAGAATCGCCTGCTGGCGCATCATGCGCACTGCGCGCTCGACTACCACTGCCCAACGGCCAGCAACCTGTTCTTCGGTCGCTGGGAGGCTGCCTGCGCTGTCTCAGCGGGGTGTAATGCGCGTTGCGTCGGCTGTATCTCCAAGCAGGAGGAAGAGGGTCTTGTCTCGCCACAGGACCGCCTGGCCTTTACGCCTACTGAGCAAGAAATCGTTGACGCTGCGGTGACGCATCTGGAGACGTCCGAGGATGGCATCTTCAGCTTTGGGCAGGGATGCGAGGGCGAGCCATTGCTGCAATTCAAGCTGATCGAGCGCGCGATCCGTGGAGTGCGGGCGCGCACACAGCGCGGCACGCTTAACATCAACACAAACGCCAGCAACCCGCACGCGCTGGCGAAGCTCTACGCGGCCGGGCTGGATAGCCTGCGCGCCAGCACCATCTCCGCGCGCCGCGAGACGTACGACGCCTACTACCGGCCCATTGGCTATACATTTGAGCATGTCAGGAAGTCACTGATTCTGGCGCGCGATGCGGGCGTCTATAGCTCGATCAATCTGCTCTGCTTCCCCGGGTTGATCGACTGCGAAGAGGAAATTGTTGCGCTCGTTGCCTTCCTACGCGAGACGGGCGTCCGGCTGGTGCAGTTGCGCAACCTCAACATCGATCCTGAAGTGCTCTGGCCGCGTATCGCCAGACCCACGGGGCGACCGCTCGGCATGCGTTCGCTGATTGAAACGCTACGGCGCGAGCTGCCAGACGTGACGGTTGGCAATTTTAGCCGCCCGGTTGGGATGCGCAGCTCAGCGGTTGCTGTCCCACAGACGACTGATAGCTCAGGGGAGTAGTTGAGCCGACCGCTCGCCAGGATCACCAGCGTCGTGGTGTGTCAGTGACCCATGTGCCAGCAACTGCTTCCGAACCGCGGCAAACACGACCCGTGGCGCGATGGCTTTCATGCAGATGGGGTTGCCGAAGCGGCATTCAGCAGTGGCGCTGGCATCGTAGCATGGAGAGCACCAGAGCTTGTGACGAAGGATGATGGCGTCTGGCGCGGAGGGTCCGCTGAGGGCGGGGTCGGTTGGACCATGCATCACCACGACCGGCGTCTCGACGGCGCAAGCAATGTGCATTGGCCCGCTATCCCCTGTCACCAGCACATCGCTTTCTGCCATGAGCGCGACCAGCTGTGGAAGCGTTGTCTTCCCGCTGATATTGAGTAGTGGATAGCGCACATTCCGAGCAATATCGCGCGCGAGAGGCGCTTCGTTAGGCGCGCCTGTCACCACCACCAGTGCATCCAGCTCTTCGGCAAGTTGGTCTGCCAATGCGGCGAAATGGCGCGTTGGCCAGCGTTTGGCCTGACCGTTGCGCGCGCCCGCATGCATCGCGACTACTGGCCCGGTGCGTCCGAAGCGCGCGCGTGCCAGCCTGAGCATCGACGTCATCTCCTGTCGCTCTTGAGGAAGCACGTGCAGCCGTGGGCGCATACACTCTTCTTCGACGATACCGCCCGCTGCCTCCGCAAGCGTGAGGACATAGCGCGTCTCGTGCTGAGCAACGTCGTAGCGGCGTCCCGCGACAGGATCGGTCAGCATATAGGGATATGCCTCGCCACCGTAGCCGATGGTTCGTCTGGCGCCGCTCAGGCGGGTGAGAATGCTGCTGATGTCACCAGAGACGCTGATGGCGATGTCATAGCGCGCCTTACGCAGACGCATAAGCAGCCGAAGCGCCGAGCGCCAGCCATCCTTTTGCCCCCAAATCTGAGGATTGTAGGTAATGACGTGGGCAAGGTCGCGCTCGCCTGCCAGCACGGAGGAGGTCGATTCTTGCACCAGGATGTCAATCTGCGCTTTGGGATAGCCGCGGCGGAGCGCCGCAATCGCTGGTGTGGTGAGTACCGTGTCGCCAAGCAAATCAACGCGAACGACCAGTATACGCCGTACCGACGTATCGCCAGGACGGAGCGGCCTTCTTGAGACGTGACGGGGACGTATGAGATAGCCGATTGCGCCAATGCCGCGCCATAGAAGGCGTTGCGCTCTGCGCTTCAGGATACGCTGTATGACTCGTAGCGCTCGCGTCTCGATGGAGGGCCGCCGGTCGTAGTCGGAAGAAGTCGGAGTGGCAGACTGGTTCTCATCGGAGACTGACTCCAGCCCGTGGTTCTGCGCTGTCATACCACTCCATTCACCCGAATTCATCGGCTCGCGAGGTCATTTATCTATTTCCCGTCAGGACACTCACTATAGCATAGCATAGCGTTGTCCTCTATGCGTATCAGAGTAGTTCGGAAGGACTGGCGCGATACGGCCCTTCCGCGAACGCTGGATACGCCACTGTCGCAGCGTCTCCGCCTTTATGCTCGCGCGACGGTATGACACAGGCGAACGGCGATATCTTGGCTGAGCGCCTCCTGATACACGCGGGTGGCATCATCGAGGGTGCGGAAAGGCGCAAAGAGCGTCGGGCCGCTGCCACTCATCCGCACAATCGGAGCGCCCGCATGCAACAGGCTATCCCGCGTGGTGGCAACCTCAGGCCAGGTTTGCATGACCAGTGGTTCGAGCGTATTCGACAGGCGCTCAAGTGGTAGCGGGGAACCGCCGCGAATGGCCTCGACGACGATATCGGTGTCGTGCGTATCGCCATACTCTGCCAAGGTTACAGACCGGAATACCGCGGCAGTGGAGATGCTGACGGGTGGATGCGCAACGAGCAGCCAGAGCGGCTCGCAATCGGGCAGGGGCGTGACGGATTCGCCACGTCCTTCGATGAGGGCGGTCCCGCCATGAATGAAAAAGGGGACATCAGATCCCAGTTGGGCAGCCAGCTCATCCAGTCGCGCCTGGCTCAATCCCAATGTGCAGAGCCGGTTGAGCGCGATCAGCACCGCCGCCGCATCGCTACTGCCGCCACCCAGACCACCCTGCGCTGGTATCTCCTTGCGCAGCTCGAGCGCGGCTCCGTGGGTCAGGTATCCCTCCTCCTGCAATAGTCGGGCGGCGCGCAGCGCGAGATTTTCATCGTTGCGGAGGCTGGGGACGTCTACCGCGCAGGTGAGGTGGTCATCATCGGTTAGCTGGATGCGCAATGTGTCGCGGAGCGAGATCGTCTGCATGACCGATGCAAGCGCATGGTAGCCATCCTCGCGTTTCCCAAGCACCGACAGTGTGAGGTTGATTTTCGCCCAAGCGGGAACGAATATGGCTGGCGCGCTCACTGGTCCTCCCGGATGGTATCTGTTCGCCTCGTCGCTAGCGTATGATGGGCAGAGGTATTATACGCGAGATACGCGAGTTCCCCGACGAGAGAGGATAGTCCGTACGTATGGCGTTTTTCACATCGGTCAACGGGACGCTCATCAACGCACTGGCGGTGCTGGTTGGAGGGGTCGTCGGGTCACTCGTGGGCGACCGCCTGCCCAAGCGGATCCACGAAGCGCTGTTTGGCGTGCTGGGTCTATTTACTGTGCTCATCGGCCTGCTGGGCGCGGTGACGACAAAGAACCCGCTCATTCTTCTAGGTAGCCTGCTGCTTGGCACACTGCTCGGCGAGCTGATAAACATCGAGGGTGGTCTGGAGCGGGCGGGCGACTGGCTACAGTCGAAACTCTCAAAGCCTGGTTCAACGCTGAGCGAGGCGTTTGTCACTGCCAGCCTGGTCTTTTGCGTCGGGCCGCTCTCAATTCTTGGTTCATTGGATAATGGCCTGTCTGGCGATACAACCAAGCTGATCATCAAGGCGACGCTCGACGGTTTCGCCGCGCTCGCCTTCGGGGCAACCCTCGGCTGGGGCGTTTTGCTGGCAATCATTACGATTCTGGTCTACCAGGGTGGATTGAGCCTCGGCGCACACGCGATTGCTCCCTTGCTCACTGGCAACGCTGACACCATCACCGAGCTTACGGCTACCGGCGGACTGATTCTGGTCGCGGTTGGCCTGAAGCTGCTGAAGATTCGCGATCTGCGCGTCGCGAACTATCTACCGGCGTTGGCTGTCGCGCCAATCCTGGTGGCTGGCGTCTCGCTCTGGCAGCAGCTGTTTCATTGATATTAGGTGCCGTGCCTGCGCTTGACGTGGTTCGTATTGGATCGCTATACTCTGCCTGACAACTGAATACGTGAACCCCGCGAGGTGGCAGATGTCTGTATACATGCGGATGTCTGCCAGGGAAATCGGTGAAATGCCGATGCGGACGCGCCACTGTAACTGGGAAACGCGCCTCCATTTCAGGCCACTGTCGCACACATGCGATGGGAAGGCGGAGACGTGCTACAGGCAAATCGAGTGTATTGCCTGTAAGGAGCCCAGGAGCCAGGAGACCGACCTTTGGGGTGATGCTCAGCTCCTCCGCGCCAACGAGGAAAGAGCAACGCCGATTATGGCTTGCCCTCTTTCTCAGCACAGAGAAAAGAGGGCTTTTTGTTGAGTCTCCGACGGAACGTGTTTGGATGTGTCTGATCCTGTACCCTATCCCGCAGTGTGGACAGATTCGGCGCACTCTGCGTCTTCACTGCTCTGGAGGATTCATCCCATGCGAAGCGCAAAGCTTCCGCCCATGCGCCATGCCCTGGCACTCGTCCTGCTCGTCCTCGTAGCCTGCCTGTCACTTGTGGTGGCAGGATGTGCCACCACAACGAGCGCTACCAACAGCACGCCAACATCACAGAAGCCGCTCATCTCGACCGACGCGCACGGCACGCCGATCACGATTCCGGCGACGGCTCCGCAGCGCATCGTCTCGCTGACGCCGGGCGATAGCGAGATGCTGGCCGCGGTTGGCGTTAGCGCGCGCGTCGTTGGTGTTGACGCATTTACCAACTATCCAGCCGATATGGCTGCAAAGCCGAAAGTGTCCAGCAGCGATGGCAGCGCAAACGTCGAGCAGATCATTGCGCTCAATCCAGATCTGGTGCTCAGCTGGGGGCAGTTCACGACGCAGGCCGATACCGCACTGCTTCAGGCAGATATCAACGTGGTTTCGCTGCCCGTCGCCGATCTGCAGGGCACGTTGACCGAGATTCGCCTCGTCGGGCAATTGACTCATACGACTGCCACAGCCGATGCCCTGGTGAAGTCACTCCAGCAGCGCATTGACGCCGTCAAACAGAAGGTGGCGAGCGCGCAGCCGAACAGCGTCTACATGGAAGTTGGCTTCACGCCCCCGCCGCCATACGCGGTGGGCGGAGGATCGTTCGAAAACGATGTGCTAACTGACGCTGGCGGTCGCAATATCTTTGCTGCACAGACGGACAATGGCGGTTTTCCATCGGTCAGCGTCGAGAGCATCATCGCAGCCAATCCGCAGGTGATTATCTTGACGGAAGAGCCAGCGTATGGTGGCGACCCGCAACAGGTATATGCCAGGCCTGGCTGGGCGGGCATCGCGGCGATCAAGTCGCATCGAGTCTATAACATCAACCCGGATATCGTATCGCGGCCTGGTCCCCGGCTGGTGGACGCGCTTGAGCAGATCGCGAAAATGCTCCATCCAGAGTTGTTCTCATAGGGGGAAATGGTGGCACGGCTGGCTGATAGCAAACAGACTGCACCAGCGGAACCCCAGACGCGAGAGCCTGATTCCAGCAGGCCGCGCACGCGGCTGCCGCAGGATAAGCGTATCTCGTGGCGGCCAGCCGTGTTGCCATTGCTGGTGGTTGTCCTATTCGCTGCGCTCGCGCTGGCGGCCGCCTATGGCGCGGTGCCAATCTCACCACTCACCTCAGCCGCCATCCTGTTGAACCAGACCCATATCATTCATATTCAGCCGTCATGGCCAGCCTCGGATGAGGCTATTTTGCTGCTTTACCGATTGCCACGTGTCGTGGGCGCCGCCCTGGTGGGCGCCGCGCTCGGGGTGGCGGGCGTTCTCTTCCAGGGGCTGCTGCGTAATCCGCTGGCCGATCCGCTGCTGCTCGGCACCTCGTCGGGCGCGGCACTGGGCGCGACCATCGCGTTCATGCTGCCAGCCGCATTTACCGCGTACTGGTTCGGCTTCGGGTTGATCGCGTTACTGGCATTTGCTGGCGCGCTCGTAGCGGTTGCGCTGGTCTACCTGCTGGCGACGCACAATCGCCGGACTCCAGTCGTTACCCTGCTGCTGGCAGGCGTGGCGGTGAGCGCTGTGCTGACCGCGGCGCAGACGATATTGATCACCATGAACGACCGCCTTGGCCTGCGGCTGGTTTCGCTCTATCGCTGGATCAGCGGCAGCGTCAACGTCGAGTCGTGGACGCAGGCTGAAGTTATCACGGTGCTGGTGATGGTGGGTGTAATTGCGGGCTTCGTGCTGGCGCCCGCGCTCGATGCGTTTGCGCTCGGCGAAGAGATGGCCGGACATCTAGGGCTCCGCGTAGAACGATACAAGCTGGTGACCGTATTGGTCGCCGCGCTGCTGGTGGGAGCTGCCGTCTCGATTAGTGGCATCGTTGGCTTCGTTGGGCTGGTTGCGCCGCATCTCTGCCGCCTGACGCTTGGACCACGCCACCGCCTGCTTGTGCCTGCCTCCGCTCTGGTGGGAGCCATCTTTGTCGTCGTAGCCGACTTGCTGGCGCGGGTGCTGGTCGCACCAGCGGAATTGCCGCTAGGGGTGTTGACGGCGCTCGTGGGCGGGCCGTTCTTTCTGTGGCTGCTGCGCGCCGCTGGCAGCCGCTACCGCTGGTAGAGAGGGCATTCGCAATGGTCAGCAACAGCGCGGCTACCCCATCGCCCGCGCTCGCCTTCGAGTCGGTCAGTTTTGGCTATGGTGCGCGGCCAGTGGTGCGCGATGTCACCTTCCAGCTTGCGGCGGGCGAGATGGTCGGCTTGCTTGGGCCGAATGGCGCGGGGAAGTCCACGCTTCTGCGTCTGGGCGCTGGGACATTATGCCCCGCACGAGGAGTTGTGCGGCTGCATGGCGAGGATGTGCATCGTCTCTCGCGGCGTGAGGTGGCGCGGCGGCTGGCGGTTGCGCCGCAGGAATTCTCAGTGCAGTTCGCCTACACCGTTCGGCAGATTGTCGAGCTGGGGCGCATGCCTCATCACGATCTGCTCAGCATGCCACAGCGTGAGGATGCTCGCGCGATTGAGGCGGCGCTGGAGGCGGCAGGTGTCGAGCATCTCGCCGACCGCGTTTTCAACGATCTGAGCGGCGGCGAAAAACAGCGTGTGATCGTTGCGCTGACGCTGGCGCAAGAGGCGCCAATCCTGCTGCTCGACGAGCCAACCGCCCATCTCGACATTCGCTATCAAATCGAGATCCTGGAACTCTTGCGAAGGCTAAACGGCGAGCGCAAGCTGACGGTGCTGGCGGCGCTGCACGACTTGAATCTGGCGGCGCGCTACTTTCCCCGACTGATACTGTTCCGCGAGACGATAGTTGCCGACGGTCCGCCCGCCCATGTGCTTGACGCCGGGCTGCTTTCCACGGTCTACGAGACACCTGTACGGGTGGGGATCTTGCGCGGACAAGATCATCTAAGCGTCCTGCCGCCTGGCCAGGACAACCCGCTCGTATGGCAGCCTGGGAAGCTCAGCTCAGGCGGAGTTGCCATGATTCATGTGATTGCCGGAGGTGGCTCAGGTGAGCTGATGATGCGCGCCCTCGCCGATGCCGGTGTCACTTTTAGCGCGGGGCCGCTCAACGCAGGTGATAGTGATTACACGCTGGCGCAACGACTGGCGGCGTCGAGTATTGTGGAGCCTCCCTACGCCCCGGTCTCGGCGGAAGGCCTGGCTGCGGCTCGCATGCGCATGGTGGACGCACGAGCAATTATTCTATGCCCAACACCGCTTGGCCCTGGCAACATCGTGCTGGTCGAGGAGGCGCTTGCCGCGCGCCGTGCGGGCCACAAGGTAATCCTGCTTGAGCCAACCGCTCTCTCCACAGGTGATACGGATGCCTTGCTTGCGACTGTTGGAGCGCGTGATTTCACCACGCGCGGAGTCGAACTCTACCGCGAGTTGCTGGAGTCTGACTGTTTGGTCGCCAAATCAGTGGCCGAGGCGCTACAGCTGCTTGGCTAGATACGCCTTGAGTCGTGATTTGGTCTTGACCATGGCGCAAATCTAGCCGCGCAATCCGGACAACGTCTCAGCCCGCGGCCACGCCCGGCCCGCTATCCGCCGATCATTGACATGCTGCGTGTCGTGCGGCGGAAGCGCTTATCGCCGATATAGTGCTTCAGTTCTTTATGCCAGACCGCGCGGCGAATCACCCGCGCCAGTTCGTCATCGCTCTGGCCTGAGCGTACGACTGAGCGGAGATCGGTCTCGGTGAGGGCGAAGAGACACGTCCGCAGCTCGCCCTCGGCGGTGAGGCGAATGCGGTCGCACCAGCGGCAGAATGGCTCGCTGACAGGATTGATGAAGCCCACCTCGCCAACACCGTCGGCGAAAGTGTAGCGACGGGCCGTTTCTGAGGCGTCCTCGCCTTTGACTTGGACCAGCGGTCCACAGCTCTCTTCGATAATTGCCTTGATTTCGGCGCCAGTGAGAATATCTTCCTTACGCCAGATCTGGTCGGCATCGAGCGGCATGAACTCGATCCACCGCACCGAGTAGGCCTTGCGACGGGCGAGCGCCACGAAGTCGAGTACCTCGGATTCGGTGAATCCGCGCATCGCCACCGCATTGATCTTGATGGGGCGGATGGTTGGGTACTTCTCTAGCTCCTCCAGCCCAGCCAGCACCTGTTCCAGCGCGTCTCGCCGGGTGAGTTGGGTGAATTTCTCGCGAATCAGCGAGTCGAGGCTGACATTGATGCGTGTCAGGCCTGCTTCGGCGAGGGAACCAGCAAGCTTGCCCAGCAAGACCCCATTTGTCGTCAGACTCAGGCTGCGCAGGCCTGGAATAGTGCGTAACATGGCGACGAGATTGGCGATATCGCGGCGCACCAGCGGTTCCCCGCCCGTCAGACGAATTTGGTCTATACCGAGACTAACCGCGACCCGCGCGATACGTTCGATTTCCTCGAAAGTGAGGATATCGGCTCGCGGTAGCCAGGGAAGCCCCTCCGCTGGCATGCAGTAGACACAGCGGAAGTTGCATTTATCTGTGACGGAGATGCGCAGATTCTTGATGTGGCGGCCGTAGCTATCTACCAACGGGCCGTCTTCGGGAATTGCTTCGTCGTCGAAAGCTGGCAGACCGGTGTCAGGTTCCGCCTCGGTTTGCGCCAACTTGCGATGTCGTAGCTCGTCTGCCATAGATGCGCCTCCGCCACAGGATTTCGGTAGGTTGTCAGTTTCCCAGGATGGAGTAGGAAATCCTATTCTCAACTATAGCATCCGGTTCCCAATCCATGTGGGAAAAACGGAAGCAGGTTACTCTGCCGTCTGCCCTGGCTGGAGGCGGTGGACGGCGACGTTGTTCAGCCCCATGCTTTCGAGCGCCTGGCTTAGCGCTTCGGGCGTGCCGGTGAGTAGCGGGAAAGTGCCGAAATGCGCCGGAATGATAGTCTCGACGCCGAGGAGTCGGGCCGCATAGGCAGCCTCGCGTGGCCCCATGGTATAGAAGTCGCCAATCGGCAGAATCGCCACCTGTGGCTTATAGAGCGCGCCGATAATGCTCATGTCGCCAAAGACATTGGTGTCACCCGCGACGTAGACGCGCAGGTCATTGCCAAAGGCGATGACATAGCCTGCCGCCTGACCGCCATAGAGGATTGTGTCGCCGTCGAGTATGCCACAGCTGTGATCAGCGCGCACCATTGTCACGCGCGTGCCCGCCACTTCTATGGTGCCGCCCATATTCATGCCCACCGTGTTGGCGCAGCCCTTGCTCTCCAACCATCCGGCCAGCTCAAAAATGCCAACGACCTGATCGGGCTGACTGTCTGCGGCAATTGACAGCGCGTCGCCGATATGGTCGCCGTGTCCGTGCGTGATGAGCACGGCGTCGAGTTTGCCCAGCTGCTTCTTGTCGTCGGGACACGCTGGGTTGCCCTGTACCCATGGATCGAGCAGGATTGTTTTGCCAGCCGGGGTCGTGAATGTGAACGTGCCGTGACCAAGCCAGGTGATATGCGCGCCGTGCAAATCCATTGGGCATAACCTCCCGCGGCATCATCGCCGCTATTGTACATACCATCCCGTGTGGCGCGGGAACTCCGACAATCCTATGCTACTACGACGGCGTATGGTTTCGCCAATTCTCCCTCCGCCAGTTCGAGCCATCCCCTTGACAGGCATTCGCCCAGGCGAGAAGATAAGACGGCAACCGGCAAGCGTTTGGCGGAAATATGCAGTCATCTCTACCCATCAATCTCGTGCTTTCGCTGCTCTTTGGCATTGGTCAGATTGTGGTCGGCGCAATCCTAGTCGTTCATGGTCGGAACCGCTGGCGGCGCGCTGGCGTCTTTCTACTGATGCTAGTTGGGGCGTGGTTCGTCTGTAGCGGCATCATTGAGCTGTTTGTCTCAGGTATGGAGTCCTTGCAACACATCAGCGGCGTGCCAGACCTCGCGACATTCACGCTCTGGCGAGGACGCGCCGATACCGCGCTGGCGGTGGCAACCGGTGTCATTGTGGTAGTTGGAATCTTGGTGGGGGTAAGCGGCAGGCTTTCGTGGCGGCGTCATTGATCGGCCTGGGCCGACGTGAAGCGCGATCTCGTGGGGCCGATGGGGGGCGATGTGCGACGCATTCGTCTGGTAGTTACTGATGTTGATGGAACGCTCCTCGACCCAGGAGGGTGTCTTACACCACGAACTCGTGAGGCAATTCAAGCGCTGGCTGAGGCTGGTGTTACGCTGGCGCTCGCAACCGGGCGCCGCTGGACTGGCGCATCGGTGGCAGCGTCGTCATTCGGCTTCCAAGGGCCGATGATTCATATGGATGGCGCGATGATTCGCACCTATCCAGATGGCGAGATGCTGCACGTCGCGCCGCTTGACCGTGTGATCGCACAGCGGGCCGCTGAGGCAATGGCGGGTTATGGTATTCAGCCAATTGCCCAATATTCCGACCACACCGATGATTTTCTGCACGTCTCGCAAGAGGCTGCGCACCCTGAGTGGACGTCAACGTATCTGCCCGCGTTTCAGCATCAGACTCGTTACCGTCCTGTCGCTCGGTTATGTGATATTCCGGTTGACCCGATTCGCTTGGCTGCCTTCGCGCCGCTGACCATTCTGCGGCGTGTGGCGGTTGATCTCGCGTCGTCCGACTGTGGCCGTCAATTGTTGCCACTTGGCAATTACGGCGTTGCCGAGCTGACGCTCTTCTCATCCGCTGTCTCGAAGGGGAATGCCCTGGCCATCCTGGCCCGTCATCTCGAGATTCCACTGGAGGAGACGATGGCGATTGGCGATGGACCCAATGACGTGTCGATGCTGCGCATGGCCGGGCTGGGTGTAGCGATGGGTCAGGCGTCACGGCGGGTGCGCGCGCTGGCGGATAGTGTGACGACCAGCAACGCGGAAGATGGATTGGCACGGGCGATAGAGCAGTATGCGCTCGGCTGGGAACCAAGAACCTAATTCTTCGTCCTCAGCGATATCTTCGATGAAAAGGAAGCGAACTGGCAGGAGTTCACGCGACATTCTAGACGGCGATGTTTCCATTGCTGTAGGCACTTCGTTGTAAAAAACAACGGCTCTGCGCGTCCGTCATGGATGCGCGGCTGGTACGGGCGCGGAGCGTGTGGGAGGGAGTGCTGCGGGTGGCGTCAGATGGCATCTTTCGCTTGAAGAGGCGTCTGAAAGCGGTATTCCTTGCGCCAGAGAATGGAGCAAGGGTCTATCTGGTCCGCGGGACGCTAGTGGCACTGCTCGGCACGGCGATGTTGCTGGGGGTGCTGCTTACCTTTCAGGCGACTGTCCCCGAGGCAAATGCCAATGCCCTGCGCGTTTCTTCCAGCGCGAGCTGTTCGCAACTTGCTCGACTCGACCCCACGATCACGAACGGATCCTCATGGGGCCGCACGATATTGCCGGGGCATGGAGCGTCCGGCGGCTGGTTTGGTGTGGATGTGTGCTCCAACGGCTTCAACAGCGTCTCGCCTGGTGGCTCGAGCGTGAGCTGCGATAGTACCGCAAAGGGCTGTTCCCCTACCACCGATGGCTACGGCTGGACATTTCAATGCCCTGAGTTGGTCGTTCGCTTCTCGGCGTGGGCATTTGGCGACAGCCCCGCCGATTGGGGGCGGTCGGGCCTGGGCAATGCGCCTGATCTCTGGCTGCCGGTCAATCATCCATCAGACTTTGTCATGTATCCCAATGGCTCCAGCACGGCGCCAGTGCCCGGCGATATTCTAGTCTGGGGCAGCCTCGACGCTAATGGACATCCGTGGCCCGCTGGGCCGGATGGTTCGCACGGCGGTCATATCGCAGTGGTGGCAGCGGTCAAAAATGGCAGGGTTATCACGGCTGAGCAGAATGTGATGTGGGGCTCTGAAGATCATCCTAGTGACACCCTCGCACTGACAAAGGTTGGCTCACGGTGGATTCTGAGCGGCTCGTCTCAGCACACGACGACGCTGCCGACGTATCGATGGCTCCGCACGATGGGCCATTCGCGCGGCACATTCGGCTGGTTGCATAACGTTAAGAACAATGGGCATTTCCCAAGCACCAGTGCCAAAGCCTCCACGGCACAGAAGCCTACTACCTCCAAGACCGTCCAGCAGCAATTCCCTGGTGGGCTTCCATCACTCGCTTCCGCGACGGTCGTGACGCAGAGTGGCACGCTGGCCGACCTCACCTGGTCGAATAAGAGCTTCTTCGCCCCATCCACCTCAGTCGATCAGCCGCAGGCTCAGGTGCGTAGCCTGGGGATACCGTCTGGAAATGTTCGGCTCGCCAGTGGGCAATCTGCGGCAACCGTGCTCATGAGCAACGGCGCGCGCTATATTTATGTGCTCGGCATCGATGGCAATCTGTACCTCGCGCACACGTCACCGAACTCACTGGGTGTCTTTTGGAGCACTCTTGGCCAGCCGCCTGATGTGAGCCTGACTGGTTCGCCAGTCGCGAGTCTTTTCGCGGGAGGCGTGCAGATCGCGGCGCTTGGCAGCGATGGCAACCTCTGGTGGAGCGCGGGGCCACCGAATCGCCCCGGAAACTGGGTCTCGCTTGGCAAGCCATCCTCCACGACACTAGCTGGTAGTATGGCGCTTGCGGGGGAACCGGGCGCTGGTACGCCTATCGTCTTTGCACTGGGCGCGGATGGGCGCATTTACATGCGCATTTGGCTCGATGCGACGACCGCCGCGGATGGAACACAGATTCCGGCATCGTGGAGCGACTGGATGTCGCTCGGCGCGCAGCCCGCCGACCACCAGATTACGGGCTCGCTGATGGTGGTACCAGAATTGCCCAATGCCCGCAATTGGATTGGTCTCTGGCCCGATAGCCCGATGAACCTCATCGCGGCGGACAGCACCGGCGCGCTCTGGTGGTTCCGGTCGGAGCGCCTCTCGAATGGCTGGACAGCACGCCAGGTGGAGGGGAATCCAGCGCCGCTGAGCTCGTTGCTTGGCGCTGTCGCGGTTCCGCTGGAGAATACATCAACGCCGAATGCCTCCACTGACGCTATACAGGTCTATGCGTCCTCACGGTCGGCGAGCTATATGTCCACGATCATGCTGCCTGGCGCTGGTAAGAGTGCCCCTGGCAAGCCGACATGGATTGCGCTCCCCGACCCGCCCGCCGGTATGTCGCCGTTCGCGCAAGGGGCGGCGGTGGCGCTTGGACCAGGCAACAGTATCCTGGTTGCGACCGCGGGTGATGAGGTCGTCCTCGGTGGCTCGCAGGCGATGACAGATGCCCTGTTACCAACACGTGCTCCGCAAAATTCGACGGGTTCGAAGAGCAAGAATCCATGGGTGCGTGTGGGAGCGGTATCCGCCGCTGCCACGTTTAGCGATTCGTTCACCTCGTCACATCCCGATGTCCGCTGGACCCGCTCGGATACAAGCGTTCGCACGACGTTCGATCCGCATGGGCTTACCCTCATTCCGGGCAATCAGGGAGTGGGGGCGCTGACGCAGGCAGCCTCCGCGGGCGATACCACGCTGACGCTGGAGGTTGCCCGGCCAGTCACGTTGCCGCGCTCGGCTAGCGTGGGGATGGTGTTGTATCAGGATGACGGCGACTGGCTCACACTCACGGTAGATGATGCAGGAACGGTGCGTTTCTGCCCGGTGGTGCAGCAGACCCCACAGACGTGTACTACTGGCAAAACAAACGCCCGGGCGGCGGTCTGGCTCAGCATACAGCGCGTTGGTGACACGTTTACCGCGCTCGTCAGCAACGATGATACGTCGTGGCAGCACATCGGGCAATGGACGCCGATCTTGAGCGGCTCCGCGAAAGCGGCACAGACGCCCAGTGCTACCCCACATGCCACCGCAACGGCTCAGCCCACCAGCACGCCGACCGCGGCAGCAGGGGCAACCACGTCTGATCCCGCTGTCGCGCCGCTGGCGTTTACCTCGTGGGGAGTACTGGCTGTGGGCAATGGGGACGCTGCTGGCTGGCCGCATATGGCCAATTTCACCGTGACATCAGCCCCATAAGCGTCAATGGCTGAGCGGAACGCATGATAGAATGAGGCGGAGGGTCTATGCCAATGCCGCCAAACGATGCCTTTGCTCAAGCTCCTGGTCAGATTCTGGACGATCCCGACGAATTGTTCGACCTTGTCGACCTCGACGATCATGTCATTGGGCAGGTTCGCCGCGGCGAGGCGCATGGCAACCCGGCGCTGATACATCGCAGTGTACAGGTGCTTGTTTTCGCACATACTGGTCAACTGCTGCTGCAACGCCGCTCTGCACGCAAGGATCTGTTCCCTGGTTATTACTGCGCTTCAGCCTCCGGCCATGTTGCCAGTGGTGAGGAATACGCGGCTACCGCGGAGCGCGAGCTGGCGGAAGAGCTGGGCATTTCATCCCCGCTGACGTATATCGGCAAAGCGCTTGTCCGGTCAGAGCCAGAAACGGAGCTTACCGCGCTCTACGCCACCATCTCGGACGGACCATATCAGTTTCATCCAACCGAGACCGACGGTGGTCAATTGTTCGCTGTGCAAGCTGTGTGGGATGGCATCGAGTGCGGAGATTTGCTGGTAACGCCTGCCCTGCGCGTTGCCATGGACGAGCTCACGAAGTACGTGGAGCACGGCGAAAATGGCCTCGTCGCCTTTCTTGCCAGACTTGGATAGTCCGGTCAGATTGGAGTATAGTGAATTTATGCGGCCTGTATCTGTCTGGCCGCTGGTAAACTAACCTGCCCAGGGTGACAATAGAAGCGTTTTTGAGGAGTCATATCCATGGCCGAAGAGGTTGAAAAGTACGAAATCGTTGGCGAGACAACCATCGAACCTGCCCAGGTATTCGAGCAGCTACGCGATGTTTACGACCCAGAGATTCCGGTGAACATCGTTGATCTGGGGCTGGTATATAACGTTCGTATCGAAGACAATAGCGTTGATGTGCTGATGACGCTAACAGCGATTGGATGTCCTGTAGCCCCTGAGGTTATGGCCGACGTCGAGGACCATCTGCGCCAGGTGTCGGGCGTTGAGCGTGTCAACGTGACGCTGACCTTTGACCCGCCGTGGACGCCGGACAAGATGACCGAAGATGCTCGTTGGGAACTGGGTATGAGTTAGCATTAGCATTCATGTCGTTGGGTCACGTGTATGTGGCCCATTAGACTTGGTAACAGGCAGGGGTGTGCCGAATGATCCTTGACCAGTTACAATTGCCATCGCAGCAGCATGGCATAAATATCTCGGCAAAGTTGATCGCCTCGATCACTATGCTGCAATATTCGGCGCAGGAGCTAGAGGAGGCCATCGCGCGGGAACTTGCGGAAAATCCAGCGCTGGAGGTCGAGGAGGTCATCCAGTGCCAGAGGTGTGGCACAAATCTGCGTGGTGGTCTTTGCCCCAGGTGTGAACCGTATGCTGACCATTCGGACGACGGGCGAAGCGAGGTCGCTGGATGCGATGAGTACGGCGATCTGCGGAACGGTCCTGCTGTCAGTGACGAAGGCGACTATGACCCATTGGAATTGGTCTGTTCTGGGGCGACACTCTACGAGTATCTCTTGCGCCAACTGGGAGCTTCCGTCTCGGATGCGGACTATCCTATCGTCGAGTTTCTCATTGGTAGCCTGAATTCGCATGGCTATCTGACGATATCGGTCGAAGAAGTCGCAGAGGATCTCTCGGTATCGTCCGAGCGGGTCGAGGCGGCGCTTGCGCTGCTCCAGTCGCTTGACCCACCAGGTATTGGGGCGCGCGACCTTGGCGAATGCCTATGCATCCAACTCCGTCACCTGGCGGTGCGTGAGGAGGTTTCTCCGCTGGCGGCCCGGCTTGTGGCGGATTATATGCGTGAGCTGGGCGAGCGCCGGTTTGCTGAGATTGCTCGGGAAATCGGCGCCACGATTCCTGAGGTGATGAGGGCGTGGCAATTCATCCGCTCCAATCTCAACCCCTATCCCACCCATACGTTTGAATCTGGCGATGTGCCGGGCCAGGGGTTGACATTACCTGCCGAGCGGAGTATGGTCGTCCGGCCCGATGTCGTCTTCCGCAAAACGGCGAGTGGATTCGAAGCCGAAGTGGTCGAAATGCGTCGGTTCAATTTCAGCATGAGTGGTATGTATCGGACGCTCTATCGGCAATCGAAATCACACCATGAGTCGGCTGTAGGTCTCGATGACGCCGGCAAACGGCATGTTCGCGAATACGTGACCCGCACCCGGTTTTTCATATCCTGCATGCGTCAGCGTTGGGAGACGCTCGCGACTATCTCAAATGCGCTTGTTCACTTTCAGGCAGAATTTCTTGATAAGGGCGTACGTTGCCTTAAACCGCTCACACGCGGGCAGCTGGCAGAGCATGTCGGGCTGCACGAGTCCACCGTGAGCCGCGCGACCGCCGGTAAATATGTCTTGTTGCCGGAAGGACGCACTATCGCATTCGACGACTTCTTCGATGCATCGCTCGCCGCAAAAGACTACCTGCGCGAGTTGATTGCCGAGGAAAAAGCAACCAGGCCATTCAGTGATGAGGTGCTGGCGGGGCGCTTGGACGAGATGGGAATCCATCTGGCCCGTCGGACGGTGGCCAAATATCGCGAGTCGCTGGGCATCCTGCCATCGCGTCTGCGCGCGTGAGTGGTTGCCGCCCTAACGGGTTGGGTAGCCACTCGTGCCATCTGGCGTTGGCAGAGTGTCAGAGGGCGGGGCGGAGACAATATAGACCCATACCATGCCGTTTTCGACCTTGGTCTGGATCGCTGGCAGTGGATTGTACGCGACCGTTGAGCTGGGCGCGGACATGCCGGTCTCGGTGAATCGGCCGCCGTGACATGGGCAGTCGAAGGTGCGCGCTCCGGCATTCCAGTTCAGCAGACAGCCCATGTGGGTGCATGCGCCGGAGAGGGCAAGAAAGCCTTCGCTGGTATGCCGCACGAAGCCGACAACTGAGTCAGTGACGAAACGCTTCACTCCGCCAACCGGGATTTCCTCTAAGGTGGCGACCGCCTGCCAGACGCCACTGCCCGGATTGATGAGCGTCGTCCACGCTGCAGCCTGGTTTGCCGTATGGGGGAGCGCCGAGCCAACAGCCACACCAATGGCCGCAGCGGCGGCAGCGCCAATGCCACCGGCGAGCAATCCACGCCGCGAGACTCGCCCACGCGCAGCTTGGAGGGCCCTGGTGGTCGTGGGAGTGGCGACTTCCTGTTCCAGCTTGGCGCGCAACGATGCCACGAACTCTGGGTCAGGCTCATCCGCGCCCGGGGTCGCCGCACGGAAGAGCGCTGCTGCCTGATAAGTGCGTGCTTCTTCGGGTGTCAGCTTGCCGGGCCGTGTTGGCCGCTTATCCTGACGTAGTTGCTCGATATGCTCGTGCAGACGCAGGTATTGCTCCACGGTATCCGCAGAGGGAACTTTTGGCTCGTCCGGCGGTATCAAGTTGTCATCATCGCCATGTGATCCCATCAGTGCTCCAGGTATCGCAGACCGGCGCTGGCGCCAGCCATATGAGCATATGATTTGCAGATGCAGACGCGTTTCTTACTCGGCAACCTGCTGGACTCCTTCTAGTTCCAAGCGCCCGGCTTTTTTCAGGGCGCGAAACTGCAACACCTTGACGTTTGCCTCAGAAAGACCCATTCGAACAGCCGTTTCCTTGATCGAGAGATTCAGCAAGAATCGATAGGTCAAGACATCGCGATAGTGTTCGGGCAACTGCTCGAGCAGACGCCTGACGCGGTCTTGTGGTGTCGCGGATGCAGGCATCGGTTGCGTTTCCGCGGGCCCTTCCCATCCGGCTTCCAACAGGTCGTCGAGTGAGTGGGCGCGCAACTGATAGAATGAACGCCAGTGGTCCGCTATGGTCGTGCGCGCAACCTGAAAAAGCCAGCTTTGAATGCTTGCTGTGCCTCGCGCGCTGTCGATGCCACGCACCGCCTTGATGAACACCTGCGACGTCAGGTCTTCCGCTTCTTCCCGATTGCCAACCTTGCTGTAGATGAAGCGATAGATGACGTGCAGATTGTCTTCATAAAGGCTCTGCAGCCGTTCTGAATCTTGCTTGGGATTAGGAGGCTTGTCTGCCTGCATCGATCTGTTCTCGGCTGTCCGCGCTTTGTGGAGCGCCACGCTCCATCCTCCCTTCGGATACCGGAAGTCTTGCAGGCCTTTCGCCGGGTGCGAGTGGGCCGGAAGGTTCTTGCTTCCCGTAGTCTCTTAGGTAAGGTACGGATATAGGTTACGCGCCACGGTCTTCGTGATGTGTAATACAGTACCATACACATGATAGTGAAGGTCTAGTGCTGGAGAATGTCATGACTTCTGGTGAGCAAGTGACTGGCAGGGACATGCTGGCTGATGTGTTTGCGCGCCAGGCAGATCTGGACAGCTATTATCAGACGATGCGCCCCGATGGCTTCTACAGCTGGCCACCGCTGGATCGCTGCACAACGTGGACCCGCGCGATTGTCCACGAGTGTTGCGAATTGGATAACGAGCTGAACTGGAAGCCATGGAAGAATTCCCGCGATCTTGCGGCGAATCGCGAAGAGCGTCTCTTCGAGATGGCTGATATCTTCCATTTTTTCGTGCAGCTTGCGCTCGATCAGGGCTTCTCCGCCAGCGAGATCTATTCGGCCTACACCGCGAAGAACGACGAGAACCGGCGGCGACAGCAGTCTGACCCCCGCTACCAGCCAGGCGGTGGTGTTGGCGGCCAGTCCTGATATGCGCCAGCACGCAAAAAGTGCAACGGGAGTTGCCATTGTCACAGTCACATGCTGACCTGATGAGACGTGTTGCGGAGACTGATTCCACGTTTGCCTTAAATGGTGAAGTTTGGGTCGGGCGCTGCCTCATCTGTGGCGGCCCAGTATGCTTTGATGGGCGGACGGGCGATGGGGCGACGATTGAACACATTCATCCGCGCAGCCTCGGTGGGACAAACGACTTGAAGAACCTCGGTATTGCACACATGCTCTGCAATAACGTGAAGGGGCGGCATTGGGATCCGCGCCGCCGCCATGATACGAAACAGGATCGCTATGCGACATTGCTCCAGCGTCTGCAGACCGAGCGGGAGCGTCGCTGGCGAGAAGGATCGGCAGATCGAGAGCGCGCGTTGTGAACGATGACCAGTATCCAATCGTGGCGGACGATTCAGAAGGGCCGCTCCCCAATCGCCTGAACCGCGGCACGCTGATGGGGTGTATTGGCCTGGCGGGCGTCATGGCGCTGCCGCTGCTGCTATTTCTGCCCCTGGAATCCTGGGGACTATCGAGATGGACTTTCTTACTGATTCAACTGCTCGCGTTTGGCGCGCTTGGTGGCGGAATCTGGCTCCTTGCGCATGTGCCTTCGACCGCGCGCATACGCTCGAACGATCCGATGCATCCCCTGACGGCAAGAGGCGCCGCCCCAGTGCTGGAACGCCCGGCAGGACGGCCAAATCGCCTCGGAGTAGCCGTTGTCTGGGCGTTGTTGGCTCTGGCGATTGCTGGCTTCGCACTGGCCGCCTTTGACACGAATCAGGAAGGCGCGCTTCCAATCGGTATGGCGGTTGTCAGCCTCGCCGGAACATCGCTCGCTGTCTATGGTCTCTGCATTGCGCTGGGACGGTTGGAGCCACCAGCGCTCCGCTGGGTGCGGACCCCCGCTATCGCGAGCTGGTTTCCGCGGGGTGGATCGGTTATGCTGATGGGTCTGTCGTTACTGGGATGGGCGCTGCTCATCGCCGCGGAGGCCCGTCTCATCTGGGGAGCGATTGGCCTGGTAACACTGTTGCTGGCAATTCTGCTGATCACGCCGCTGTTTCGGCAGTTGCCCGCGCGCGGTAGGCGCTAGAGGTATTCGCGTGTATCGCCAGGCTAGAATAGACAAAAAAAGTCGGCTCCTGTTCTTCAGGGGCCGACTTGTATGGTCAGGGCAATTAGATATCGAGATTCTTCACGGTCTTGGCATGGGCCTCGATGTAGCGCTTGCGCGGCATGACATCATCACCCATGAGCATCGAGAATATCTCGTCGGCCTTGATCGCGTCCTCGATGGTGACTTGCAGAATCGTCCGGGTGGCCGGGTTCATCGTCGTCTCCCACAGCTCCTCTGGATCCATCTCGCCGAGACCTTTGTAGCGGCTGACTGTTGGGTTCTTGCCCGCTGGCAGCCTGGCCAACAGCTCACTCAGCTCCTGGTCGCTGTACACATAGCTGCGCTGCTTGCCGAGCTGCACGCGATACAGCGGCGGCTGCGCGATATAGAGATGGCCGTTGGTGATCAATTGCTCCATGTGGCGGAAGAAGAACGTCAGCAGTAGCGTGCGGATGTGGCTGCCGTCCACGTCGGCGTCAGTCATCAGAATGATGCGCCAGTAGCGCAGGCGCTCGGTCGAGAATGTCTCGCCGATGCCAGTGCCGAGCGCCGTGACGATGTTCTTGATCTGTTCGCTGGCCAGCATCTTATCCAGCCGGGCGCGCTCGACGTTGAGAATCTTGCCACGCAATGGGAGAATCGCCTGAAAGTGGCGATCACGCCCCTGCTTGGCGCTCCCACCAGCGCTATCACCCTCAACCAGGTACAATTCGCAGCGTTGTGGCACACGCTCGGAACAATCGGCTAGTTTGCCGGGTAGCGTCGTATCCAGCGCGTCTTTGCGGCGCACCAGCTCGCGGGCGCGACGGGCAGCGTCGCGGGCACGCGCGGAGTTCAGGCACTTCTCGATAATGCGCTTGCCCTCGGTTGGGGTCTCTTCCAGGTACTTGGCCAGCGCCTCAGAGAGGACGAGATCAACCTGATTGCGCACATCGGCGTTATTGAGTTTGCCCTTCGTCTGCCCCTCGAACTGCGCCTCGGGTAGCTTCACGCTGATGGCAGCCGTTAGCCCCTCACGCACATCATCACCAGTAAGGTTCGAGTCGGCCTCTTTGATCTGGCCGGTCTTGCGACCATATTCGTTGAGAGTGCGGGTGAGCGCCGTGCGGAATCCGGTGACGTGCGACCCGCCATCGACGGTATTGATGCCATTGGCGAACGAGAAGAGCGTCTCGCTGTAGCCATCGTTATACTGGATGGCGACCTCGATCAGCGACTTGTCTACTTTCCGCTCAACGTAGACCGGGCGCGCCATGACGACGTTGCGATTCTTGTTGAGATGGCGCACAAACGAGCGAAGCCCGCCATCGAAGTAGAAAGTGAGCTCCTGCTCTTTGCCTTCGCGCTCGTCAATGATTTTGATCGTCACACCGCGATTGAGATAGGCCATCTCACGCAGGCGCTGCGCCAGCGTATCGAACTGGAAGTCGCCGGTCTCCATGATGGACAGATCGGGCTTGAACGTCGTCTTTGTGCCGGTGCCTACGGCTGTTCCGACCACCTGCACAGGCGTCAGCGGCTTGCCGCGCCGATACTCCTGCACGTGCAACTTCTTCTCGCGTTTGACCTCGACCCGGCAGTAGTCCGAAAGCGCGTTGACGGCAGAGACGCCAACACCATGCAAACCGCTGGAGCCTTGCTTATACCCGTCGCCGCCGAACTTGCCTCCCGCATGAAGCGTTGTCATGACAATTTCGAGCGTGGACTGCTTGGGGCGCTTGGGATGTGGCTCGACCGGAATGCCGTGCCCGTTGTCCTCGACGGTGACGGAGCCATCGGCATTGAGGGTGATCAGAATCATGTCACATCTGCCAGCCATCGCCTCGTCGATGCTATTATCGACAACTTCGGTGACGAGCTGATGCAACCCGCGAATGTCGGTGCTGCCGATATACATGCCGGGCCGCTTCCGAACCGGCTCAAGCCCTTCAAGAATCTCGATATCTTTAGCCGAATAAACGTCTGTTTGTGCAACGGTCGCCATATGTCTAATCCGTTCCTCCTCGGTATGCGTCTCGCCATCTGACATGGTCCAGAGCTACCTGTCTTTTCTTTGCATGAAGCGCTCAAAGCTTCCTGGCGCTGGGCAGAGCCGACCAGTGACAGTGTGTTGCGATGGCAGGTCAAGATCGCGACAACGCGGAGCGGTTATGGTTGTAGTTGTGAGGGTGGCCTTGAGAGGTGGATGCAGACAAGATACCTGGTGTAAAAAAGCTGATGAATTCACGACTGCAACACTCTCCATCTGTATGTACTCCACCTGGTAATTCTATCACATTTCAGGGCTTTCTGAAAGGTCACTAGTACCCTTGATTGCCCATGAAATACCAGATTGGCGCTTTGCGCCTGTTTGGTAGTGGTGGGTAGTAAGCAATGCACATCTGTCAGTTCTTTAGCGGGCAACAAAAAACGGCGGTGAGACCTGGTTAGCGCCTCATCACCGGATAGTGGCTTGTGTACATGTGCGACTTTATGGTGCGCTCAACTGGAGCAACAATTCATCGGGCTGCGTGACCGGCTGGTTGCATACAAACCCGCGACAGACATATGCTGTGGGCTGATCATCCACAAGCGGGCGATTTGCCAGGAGTGGCACAGATGCCTGTGCCTCGGTGTCATCTAGAGCCGCTTGGGCCAGCACCATGCGCGGACGATAGACGTGGCGCGCTATGTTGAGCAGGGTGCGCGTTCCCTCGGCATCCGGGTCGCCTACAATCGCAACCTCATCCATCGGGCCGACAAAGTCGTCCAGGGCGCAGAGCAGATGTCCAAAAGCCAACGGTTGTTTGAGCATGTCGGGGATGAGCGGCGCCAGCACGCGCTCAGCATGTTCACGGTGTCTGTGCTCGCCCGTGAACGCCGCCAGCCGTAGGAGAGCCTCCGCCATCAGGCTCATACCAGAAGGGGTGGCGTTGTCGGTCAGCTCGCGCGGACGGCCAATTAAGCGCTCATGGTCGGATGCGGTGTCAAAGAATGTTTCGATCTCATCGTCCCAAAAGCGGGTCAATGCCTCATCGGCGAGTGCGCGCGCCTCGCTGAAGAATCTCACGTTCCCGGTTGATTCATACGAGGAAAGCACTGCGTTGGCAAGTGCGGCATAGTCTTCGAGATAGGCGGGAATGCGCGCGTTGCCGTTGCGCCAACTTCGCAGAAGGCCGCTGTCGGTGCGCATGGCCCCGAGTAGGAACTGGGCGTTGGCGACCGCTGCGTCGCGGTAATCTTGCCGGTCGAGGATGCGGCCGGCTTCGGCAAATGCCCGCTGCATCAGACCATTCCAGGCGGTGAGTACTTTATCATCCCGCGCGGGCGCGACACGCTGACGTCGCGCCTCATAGAGCTGCGAGCGAGCGCGAGAGGTGGCTTCGCGCACCTGCTCTTCTTCAAGACCCATTTCTGTGGCGACCTCAGCGGGGGTCTTCGCGCAATGCAGGATGTTGTGACCCTCGAAGTTGCCGGACTCGGTGACGCCCCAGAGCTTTTCGACGATGGCAGCGTCGGCTTCGCCCAGCGCTTCACGGATATCGGCGGGCATCCAGACATAGAACTTGCCCTCAACGCCTTCGCTATCGGCGTCCTGTGTGGAGTAGAATCCTCCACTGCTGTCGGTCATCTCACGCAGCACGTAGTCGAGTGTCTCCTCGCACACGCGGCGGTAGGACGCCTCGCCAGTCAACTGCCAGGCATGAAGATAGACGGAGGCGAGCAGTGCGTTGTCGTAGAGCATCTTCTCGAAATGCGGCACGAGCCAGATGGCATCGGTCGCGTAGCGGTGAAATCCGCCACCAATCTGGTCATAGATGCCGCCTGCCGCCATGACATCGAGCGTCTGGCGTACTGGGGCGAGGATCGCGTCAGCGTCGGCTCCGGTTGCACGTGCGGCCTGGCGCAGCAGGTATTCCAGGTTCATGGGATGCGGAAACTTGGGCGCTCCGTCGAATCCGCCGTTCGTAGTATCGGCGCGATCCAGCAGGTGGGCCGTTGCCTGGCTCAATTCGTCGGCGCCGATGCTGACCTGACTGGGCAGCACGCCATCAGGGAGACGCAGGCGGCTCTGGTCACGCTCGCGATAGAAGTCGCGAAATGCCTCCGCCTGCTGCTCGACCTCGTCGCGATGGGACGAGTAGTAGTAGGCAAGACGGCGCAAGACCGTGGGAAACCCGGGCATGCCGTAGCGATCTTCGGGCGGGAAGTAAGTGCCCGCGTAGAAGGGCGCGCCATCAGGGGTCAGGAAGACAGTCATCGGCCAGCCGCCGCTACCGGTCAGCGCCTGGACCGCGTCCATGTAGAGCGCGTCGAGATCGGGCCGCTCCTCACGGTCCACTTTGATGCTGACGAAGAGGCTGTTCATCAGCTTCGCGGTATCCTCGTTCTCGAAGGATTCTTCTTCCATTACATGACACCAGTGACAGGCCGCGTAGCCTATGCTCAGCAGGATCGGCTTATCTTCGTCCTTCGCCTTGGTGAGCGCCTCATCGCCCCATGGATGCCAATCTACAGGGTTATGGGCATGCTGGAGTAGATATGGACTGGTTTCATGGATGAGGCGATTGACGTGCTCATGCGTTGAACTGCGGCTATCGTCGTTGAATTCTGCTGTATTTGGGACTTCAGGCGCGTCCGACGCCTCCGGTGTGATGGGCGTCTCGTCACTGTCACTCATATATCGGTCCTTCCGGGAGAAACGTCACTATTCTCGCTGCTCTATTCTACCGTCGCGCATGGCCAAGATGCGATGCGCCCGCGCGCCGATTTCAGCCGCGTGGGTCACGATCACGAACGTTTGTCCGCGCGCCTGGTTCAGCTCGGCCATCAGCGACATGATCTCATGCGCTGCCTCGCTGTCAAGATTGCCGGTGGGTTCGTCGGCCCAGACGATGGCTGGATCGTTCACCAGGGCGCGTGCAATCGTCACGCGCTGCTGCTGGCCGCCAGAAAGCTCGGAAGGCCGATGGCGCTCGCGGTTGGAGAGTCCTACCGCCGCGAGCATCTCGCGCGCCCGTCTGCGCGCGATGTGTGGCCGTTCGCGCAATACCAGCAGCGGCAGCTCGACGTTTTCGAGGGCCGTCAAGACAGGCAGCAGATTGAAGCTCTGGAAGATAAACCCCATCGTCCTTGCGCGAAAATCCGTACGCTGGCTATCGCGCATTGTCGCGAGGGCGTGCCCGCTGATCGCAATCTGCCCGCTGTCTATGGTATCCAGACCCGCCAGGCAGTTCAGCAGAGTTGTCTTGCCGCAGCCACTCGGCCCCATAATCGCGACCATCTCACCCCGGCGAATTTCCAGGCTTACGTCCACCAGCGCGGGCACCTCGACACCGTGCGTGCGGTACAGCTTGCTTATGTGCCGCGCCGTGACAATTGGCTCATCTGTGTGTGTCGTCGTTGGGAGGGATGTTGCTGGTTGGTGTTGATGTAGGGTCACAAGAGAACCTCCGTGAGCAATCTGAGATGGTGGAGATATTTCATTCATAGCGTAGCGCGTCGGCGGGCGCGATCCGACCCGCCTGCCAGGCGGGTATCAGCGCTGCGATGGCCGAAGCCGCAATCGCCGCGCCACAGATTAGCGCTAGTTCTTCCCACGGCACGATCAGGGTCAGATTCGTCGTGATAGCGGCGAAGAAGTCCACGGCAAAGAGATTGCGGCAGAGAATCAGCCCGAGCGTCAGGCCAAGCCCGGCGCTCACGACCCCGATGAGCAGCGACTCGATAAAGAACATCACCTGCACATGCGAGCGCCTGAATCCCAACGCCCGCAGCATGCCAATCTGCTGACGGCGCTCGACCACTGCCCGCGAGCCTGTGACGGCCAGCGCCGCCATACCGACCAACAATGTTAATCCAACCAGCCCCACAAGCACGCGGCTAATGAAGACCTGCGGGCCATTCACATTTAGTAGCACATCCTGGAGCACGGTCGTCTCGAAGCCGTTTTCAAGTAGCGCGGAGCCCAACGCATACGCCTCGCTGTGAGCATCCACGCCGGGGCGAACGCCAAAGTAGAAGTATTCATTCCCAAAAGGCGCTAGCCCGCGCTCGATGGGCGCGAAGGTGGCAGACGAGCCGAGTAGCCCGTAGATTTGGGCGTGGACGTTGTTGACTACGCCAATCACTCTGACCTTGGTAATCGACTCTCCGCGTAGGTCGCCAACCCAGAGCGTGGTGGGGGCGATGGTTCCTGGCCCCAGCGCGATGTCGCGTAGGTTTGTATGATACTCGCTCACAAGCGTCGGAGTGCTGGCGAGCAGAGCGATGGCGGAAAACCCGCCCTTCTCGGTGGCGCTCGTTGTGGGCTGGTTCAGCGCTTCTAGGCTCGAAAGGCCCGGAAGCCCCGCGGCGAGCGGCGGACCGAGAAACTGCGATGCGCTCACTGGCGCAGGCGCTCCCAGCCCCAGTGTACCCAGATCCCGCGGGCTGAGCGCGCTGGCGTCGATGACTATGTCGCCGGGATGGGTTTTGACGGCATGCCAGACTGCGGCGTCTGAGGCGTATCCCTCGGCGCGGGCGGCCAACGGCAGCCCTGTGCCATCGAGAAAGGCGCCGTCGATTTGCGACGCGGGATAGACACGCCACCCTGCATCAGGCGCACCCGGCTGGATCACACCCAGCGGCATGGGTGTCGCGGAGCTGATCGCATCAATCGCATCAATGGCAGCGGGCGCATGGGCGCGCAGGTCTCGCGAGAGCCCATTGATACCGCCAACTGGTTGGAAGAGCGGCTGCCCGGCAATATCATAGCCTGAGGCCAGCTGAGGAACGTTATCGTAGTTTTTTGTGGTTGAGGCGGCGATGCAGGCCATCACGATCATGGTGAAGCAGACCAGTGAGAACAGCGCAAGCCCTATTCCGGTGCGAAAGCGATGAAACGCTGGGTAGAGCAGCGCGACGGCAGTCACGTGGCGCAGTCGTCCGCCCTGGGTGAGCAGCCAGGAGACCGGCTTGAGCAATAGATCGAGGTTGGGCGCCAACGCGATGACCACACCGAACACCATCATCATGCCCGCGACGAAGACAAGCGGAATACCGCCGGTAAAGCGCGGCACCCCCAGGCTTTGCAGCGCATCGAACGGAAGCGACCAGTAGAGCGCCAGTCCGCCGCCAAGCGCCAGTGCTGCAATCCGATCTGAGCGCTCCGTAGCGCGGCTTATCGTGCGCACCGCCGTAGCTGGTGTGTACCAATGAGCCAGCTGAGCGATCATGTCCAGGATGATCCAACGCAGGAGCAATACCAAACCAATCGCCGCGACCGAGAGACCAATGGCAAAGAGCAGCCCGTCGAAATTTCCGACAGCGGAGCGGAGCAGCAAGATGCCTACGATGAATGGCACAATGCCAGTCGTGACTGTGCTTTCCAGCAACTTGCCCCAGACGAGTAGGCGATTGTCACCTGGAAGGCCTGGATGTGCGGTACTCGCAAGCGCCTGGCGCGCCAGAGTGACAAGGCCTGATTGGGGCGCTGGCGGCTCTGGCAGGTCGCGCAGGGCCGATGCGACGGTCATCCTGCTGATATTCCAGGCGGCGAGCAGAATCGTCGCGAGAGTGAAGAGCGCGCCCAGGCAGAAAGCGGTCACCATTCCGCCTGGCTGTATGTCGAAGCGGAGTGGGAAGCCGAGCCGCGCGATGATGGGGCTGACCAGCGCGACGATCAGGATGCCCAGCCCAAGCCCTGACGCAATGCCCAGCAGTGCGGCGGTGACATCGTAGGTCGCTCCCTCGAAGAGCAGCATGGTGACCACATGCGAGCGTCGCATCCCAACCGCGCGTGCCATACCCAGTTCAGCGCGGCGTTCGGCTGCCAGCAGTGAGAAGATGAGAAAGATGAGCAGCAGGCCAATGGCGAAGGCGAACAGCGTAAACAGGGTCAGGATACGCCCGAAGATATCTTGAGCGCGTAAGGAGAGCGCGATGCCGTCGGCCTTCACGGTATGCACCGACAGGAATCCAGGCAGCGTATCGCGGAGGGTGTCGGCGATGCCATCGCTGTATCCCACGCCGGTCAGCCCATTGCCTGTGTTAGCAATATAGATCACATTCACCGCGTTGCTCACCTGCATTACATGTGAGAGGGCGGGCATCGTCAGTAGAATGGTTGGCGTATCGCCGAGCAGCCCACCAGTCACAGCGCCCGCGACGGTGTACGTATAGCGGCTACCCTGCCAGCGATCCGAGTAAAGATAGATGGTGTCGCCTGGGTGGGCGTTGAGGAGTTGCGCGGTGCTGCGATTGAGCAGAATCTGATTATCGCGCAGGGTGGTCAGTGGAACCGTTGCGCCTGTGCTGGTATCGCTGAATGCCGTGAGCGGGCCAGCTCCGACGTCATCGATGGCCAGCGCTGTGACCCCGCCGCGCACTTGGCGCGCCGTCGCGTCGGCGACCAGCACGTTGGACAGCGTTAGCGCGGGCGCAATCCCGGCCACATGCCCGTTGCTGGCGAGCGCATCACGCGCCTCGTCGCCAAATGCGGCCGAAAACGGAGCCGTCGAGCCACGGGGGGCGACCTGCTCGTCGATGCGGCCAAGATTGTAGACCGCGACACTCTTGACGGCGAGCACAATGGTATCGTCAATGGCAATGGCTGAGGCGATAAAGGTCGTCGCCAGCATCAAGCCGAAGACGACCAGCGCGGTGCGCAATTTGCGGCGTGGCACATTGCGCAGCCCGATGCGGAGCAGGTGAGGCATGCGTATCGCCTGCCAGACTAGCATCAGAATGACGAGCCCCGTCGCAATGGCCAACGGCTTGGCAATGGAGTCTGGTGAGAACTCGAAGACACTGTTCATGGCGACCCCGGTGCGGACCGGAGCGTTGCAAGCAGCGGCCTGATGTGCGAGAAAAAGACTTCAGCCAGGCGTTTCGCCCCTTCGGTGGAGGGATGGAGGCCGTCGCCAGCGATGTACTCTGGATGGGTGGCCAGTTCGCTCCAGTCGACGTAGAGGTTCACCAGCGATGCGCCCGTCGCGGCCACTGCCTGCGCGATGGCGGCGTTCCAGCGGGAAATCGTCGCCTGGAGCGTCGGCTGATCGAAGCCTGCGAAGAAGGAGAGCAACGAAAGGTCGGGGATGTTGCCCACGAAAACATGGGCGTGAGTCTGCTGCTGCAGCTTCCGCAGGAGTGCCTCTAGCTGGGCCTCGTACTCCTGGACTGAAATCGACTGCACGATGTCATTTACGCCAAGCCAGACTGTCACGAGCGATGGTTTGGCATCAAGGGCGACGGGTAGCTCGGTCTGCCGCGCCTCCGCTACGGTTTCGCCGGGAATACCCAGGTTGATGAGGTGTGCGTCTGATCCGAGCAGATGCGCCAGCACCGTCGGCCAGTTGTCTTTAGCCGGGTCATCGGTGCCGACGCCAAAGGCATCGGAAGCGCCAATGGCTACATAGGTAAAATCGCGCTGGCTGCTGGCAGGCGAATCAACTTTCGCGGTGGAGCGAGGGGCTGGTGCGCAGGATATGAGGATGGCCGCGAGCGCCATCAGCATCCCAATGAGTAGGATGGATCGCTTGTGCGGACTATCGCGGTGCTGATGGTCCGCATACACTGGCTCATGTGGCATAATAAGCGCTCTCCGTAGCGGGATAGCCGAAGCCTGTGGCTGGTGTTCCTTCCGACGATTGAGCATACGACAAACTTACGATTGTGTTACAGAGGTTATTCCGCCTAGCAATCATTCGCGGCGAAGGTTGACAGCGTCTTTCATTCCATCGTTCACTCATAGCGTAGCGCATCGGCTGGCGCAATCCGACCCGCCTGCCAGGCGGGCAGGAGCGCCGCCAACACAGCCGCCGCAATTGCCGCGCCGCAGATGATCGCAAGTTCTCCCCAGGGTGCGACGAATGTCAGGTCGGTGGTAAACGCCGCAAAGAAATTGACGGCAAAGACGTTACGGCAGAGGAGCAGACCCAGCCCTAACCCCACTCCGGCGCTGATGACACCGACCAGCAGCGACTCGATGAAGAACATTATCTGGATATGGAGGCGCCGAAAGCCAATCGCCCGCAGCATCCCAATCTGCTGGCGTCGCTCGACAACCGCCCGCGAGCCGGTGACCGCCAGAGCCGCCATGCCGACCAGCAGCGTCAGCCCGACCAGCCCGACAAGCACACGGCTCAGGAAGATGCGCGGGCCATTGATATCAAGCAGCAGGTCGTGCAAGTCTGTCGTCTCGAAACCGCGGTCGAGTAGCGCCGAACCCAGCGCGCGCGCTTCGCTCTGCGGCTCGACATTGGAATTGACCTTGAAGTAGTAATATTCGTTGCCAAAGGGCTTCAATCCCTGTTCAATCGGCGCGAAGGTGGCTGGTGAGCCGAGCATGCCATAGATGGGGGCGTGGGTGTTGTCGATTATGCCGATAACCGTGACCTTTGAGACCGTCGTGCTGCGCATGTCACCAACCCAGAGCGTTGTTGGCGCAATGACCCCGGAACCTAGCGCGATATCACGCAACTGGACGCGATACGTCCGTACGAGCGAGGGGTCGCTGGCGAAAACTCCGATCGCGGAAAACGCGCCCTGCGTCGACGCGGAGGTTGGATGTTTGAGCGCCTCGACATTGGACAGGCCAGGAAGACCAGCGGCGATGGGTGGCCCCAAAAACTGCACTGCACTCACAGGCGCAGCAGGTGACAATCCAAGCGTATCCGCATCCTGGCTGCTAAGTGCGCTGGCGTCGATGACGACATTGCCTGGATGCGTTTTCACCGCCTGCCAGACAGCGGCATCACTGGCATATCCCTGTGCGCGCGCTGCCAGCGGCAAGCCAATACCATCGAGGAAAGCACCGTCGATCTGCGACGCAGGATAGACCCGCCAGCCCGCATTGAGCGAGCCCGGCTGGAGCACTCCCAACGGCACAGGTGTCGTCGAACTGATCGCGCTGATGCCACCAAGCGTCGTGGGCGAGCGTTCGCTCAATACACGCCGTAGCGCGTCACTCCCGCCAACGGGGCGAAAGAGGGGCTGACCCGAGATGTCATAGCCGGCCGCCATCTGGCGAACATCGCCATAACTACTGGTGACCGAGGCGGCGATGCAGGCCATGACTACCAGTGTGAAGCAGACCAGCGAGAACAGGGCGATTCCGATCCCTGTGCGGAAGCGATGCAATGCGGGATAGACCAGCGCGACGGCGGTGATATGGCGCAAGCCACGAATGCCGCCGAGCAGCCTGGAGGCGAAGGGGAGCAACAGATCGAGGTTGGGCGCCAGCGCGATGACGACGCCAAATACCATCATCATGCCCGCGACGAAAATCAGCGGCACGCCGCCATTAAAGTGCGGCAGCCCCAGACGTTGTGTCGTGTCGAATGGCAGCGACCAGTAGAGCGCCAGCCCGCCGCCAAGCACCAGCGTTGCCAGGCGGTCGGCCAGTATCGTAGCCTGCGCCGCCTGTCGCGCCGCCGATGCCGGATCGGTATTCTTGGCACGGCGCGCCATCGCGGTGAGGAGCCTCATCCGCAGCAATAACACCAGCCCGACGGCAGCTATGGAGAGCCCCAGCGCGAAGAGGAGGCCATCATGGCGCACAATGCCGAGGGTAAGCGGTGCGACTCCACCGATGAGCGGAATGACTCCTGTCGTGACAGCGCCTTCCAGCACTCTGAGCCACGCCTCCGCGGTTTCGGTCAACGTGGTTCCTGGTGCGCTGGATGGATGCTGTATTCCGGCGAACGCCTGACGCGCTCGCGTGATGAGGCCAGGATTCGGCTTGGGTGGCTCTGGCAGGTCGCGTAACGCTGCCGCGACCGTCATGCGGCTGATATTCCACGCCGCGAGCAGAATGGTCCCCAGGGTAAACAGAGCGCCCAGGCAGAAGGCGACCAGCATGCCTTCGGGCTCTACACTAAATTGCAGCTGATAACCTAGCCGTGTAATGACAGGGCTCACCATCGTGACGATGAGCGCGCCGAGGCCCAGGCCCGTCAACATGCCGAAGAGCGCGGCGGCGAAGTCATAGCCGGAGCCTTCGAAGAGCAGCAACAGGACAATTTGGGAGCGGCGCATCCCAATAGCGCGTGCTACCCCCAATTCGGCGCGGCGCTCGGCCGCCAGCAGCGAGAAGATCAGGAAGATCAGCAGCAGGCCGATGGCAAAGGCGAAGAGCGTGAAGAGAGTCAGGATGCGCCCAAAGACTTCCTGCGCGCCCAAAGCGAGCGCCACTCCGTCGGCCTTGACGGTATTCACTTTGAGAAAGTCGGGGAGCGCCACACGCAGATCATTCGCGATATTGGCGCTGTACACCACGCCGCTCAGGCCGTCGCCAGCATTGGCTATATACACGACATTGATAGCGTTGGGAGCGTCCATGAGGCGCGAGAGGGTGGGCATCGTCAATACAACAGTCGGTGCATCGCCCAGGAGTCCGCCGCCGACAACGCTGCGCACGGTGAAGGTGTAGCGCTTGCCTGGCCAGTGATCTGAATACAGGTGGATGGTATCGCCTGCATGCGCGTTGAGCAACGTACCCGCGCTGCGATTGACCAGGATTTCGCCATCATGTAAAGAGTCAAGCGATACAGGGGCGCCATTGGAAGCCTTGGTGAATCTGGTCAACTGGCCAGCGACCGAGTTATCGACCGCCAGCGTGCTAACACCACCACGTATCTGGCGTGATGTCTCGTCAGCGACCAACGTATTCGGCAGCTGCAAACCAGGCGCAATGCCGATGGCATAAGGATTCGTAACGAGCGTTTCACGTACCAGCGCGCCAACATCCTGTGAGAAGGGCGTCGTCGAGCCGCCAGGGCGAACCACCTCCTCATCAACACGACCGAGGTTATAGACGGCGACGGTCTTGACGGCCACCACCAGCGTATAGTCGATAGTGATGGCACAAGCGACGAATGTGGTCGCTAGCATGAGGCCGAAGACCACCAGCACGGTGCGTGATTTGCTTCGTGGCACATTGCGCAGCCCGATACGTAACAGGTGAGGCGCGCGCCATGCCTGCCAAATCAGGATCAGCGCGATAAGCGCCGTAGCGGCGGCGAGAGGCCACGCCAACTCGCCTGGTGAGAACTCGAAAATGCTATTCATGCCGCGCCTGCCTCCGCGTGTATGTCGGGCAGCGCGGTTATGATCGATGCAAGGAAGACCGCAGCCAATTGTTTGGCGCCTTCGGTCGAAGGATGCAACCCATCACTGGCGACGTATTCGGGATGCTGCGCGACGATATCCCAACTTGCGTTGAGATCCACGAGGATTGCGCCCGTGGAGGCGATGGCCTGGTCTATGGCCGCGTTCCAGCGCACAATCTTGGCCGTGAGCGCCTGCTGATCGAAACCCGCGAAGTAGGGCAATGCTGTCAGGTCTGGGATGTTGCCAACGAAGACATGGGCATGAGTGTGCTCATCGAGTGCGTGAAGCATCGCCTCGAGGCCCTGCTCATACTCGTCTACTGAGACCGATTGCAGGATGTCGTTCACACCAAGCCACACAGTGACAACCGCCGGATCGGCGTCCAGCGCGATGGGTAGCTCGGTCCCACGCGCTTCAGCGACCGTTTCGCCTGGGATGCCCAGATTGATGAGGTGTGTGTCTGGCCCGGTCAGATGCGCCAGCACTGTTGGCCAATTGTCGCGGGCCGGATTTGCTGTGCCGATGCCAAACGCATCCGAGGCGCCAATGGCCACGTAGGTGAAAGTGTGCTGGCGCTGAAGGGCTACGTGCGCCAGGTTTCCAGCGCCGGCCGTCGCCGCCGGGCGCGTCGCCCCACAGCCCGCCAGCAGCATTGCCAGCGCAACAATCGCCAGCGCAACAATCGCCAGCGGGAGTTTCGTCCGGGCACTGCGGGCATGACGAAGCGCGTGGCGGCCACATGGGTAGTCCTGAATGGTGTGGGGATGCTGGGGCATAGTAGGCGCTCTCTGATGTTCGCTACCGAGGGATTGCTACCAGTCGTGTCTTGAATGCTTGGTGGGAGTTGCTGTTGGGAAGTATGGGTGAATCCTGAGTCAGAGGCAGCTAACTCAGCCAACTGCAGTCATGGCCCGCGCGGCACAGATTCGGGTTTCAAGGCCTCTCATGCTAATTCACACCAAACGTTGGAGGGTGGGTGGCTGGATATGTCCTTCCGATGCTTCAGCATACAACATTCTGACGTTGCATCGCAATCACGCCTATGCCTGCCAGCCATTTGCGGCGAAGGTGGCCAGCGTCTGTTGGTCGCCGGGAACATAGGTGACAATCGAGTAGTCCGAGGCGCCGCTGAAGACGGTGACGGATGTTCGTAGCGTCAGCGGGCCGAGCCGCGAGTGGCGCATCTGGAAGACGAAACTGGCGGTCCCCCAGCCGGGGTCCGACGAGTCGGCAATACGGCGAAAGTCAGGCAGCATCCGCAGCGAGCGCCAGAGCGACCGATATTCCGGCAGGTACGTCAGCGAGCGCGTGTTGTGCTTGAACTCCGCCAGCAGCCGTCGCGCCAGCTCCTCCCAGGGGCGAAAGCGCGCGCGGTACTTGGGGTCGAAGACAATGGTCAGCAGCTGTGTGCTTTCGGACGGCGTGGGCGAGAGATTCAGCTCGAACAGCTCATGCGCGGGCGTGTTCCAGGCGCTGATATGCCAGAGGCGGTCAAGGCTATGGGCTGGGAACGCGCTGTTTCGCACCAGCAGCGCCGCCAGCTCGCGTTGATCAAGCAGATCGAGCGTATCGTTTTCTTCATCGAGGTAGCTGCCGGTCAGGTGCGCAAACGCCTGCGCCAGCATCAGGCGATCTGCGCCATGCAGATCGAGCGCGCGCATAATCGCCCGAACGGAGCGCACCGATGGCGCGAGGCGCTTGCCCGTCTCCAGATGGTAGATGTACGTGCGTGAGAGGCGCGCCGCGCGAGCGAGCTGCCCCTGCGACAACCCATGCTTGCGCCGCAGGAAGCTGACGACATCGCCAAACGCGGCGTCCGCTGGCAGTTGAAACTGGTCTGGCTGTGGAACTCGCATTGGTCACACTGCCTTCCTGAATACCCTCCGCAAAGTTGTTAGCTGGGGTCTAGTATACCGTATTTGAAACGTTAGCTGGCTACACGCCATTCGCCCGTCGCAGATTCTATAATGATGGCAATATTGCCGCGACGGTCCGACCCACAAAGAGGTGTTATGGCAATGGATGATGAGAGTCAGGCGCACCTGGAGGCGCCGGTACGCGACGAATCGAGCGATGACGCTCTCTCAGCATATATGAAGCGTCCGTGGCTGGCTCACTATCCAGCGAGCGTGCCCGCGACGGTCAGCATCCCTGAGCAGCCGCTAACCTGGCTCATCGACGAGGCGGCGCGCAGATACGGGGCAAGTGTCGCGATCGAGTATTACGGCACGCGGCTGACCTATCTGCAACTAGCCTCGCTCATCGAGCGCTTCGCCCGCGCGCTGGTGCGTCTGGGCATCAAGCGAGGCGACCGTATCTCCATCTGCCTGCCGAATACGCCGCAGTTTCCTATTGCGTTCTATGGCGCGCTCAAGGCAGGGGCGGTGGTCGTGCCGACCAACCCGCTTTATACTCCGCCTGAACTGGAGCATCAACTCAAGGACGCGGGCGCGCGGGCGATTGTCATGCTCGATCAGTTCTATCCCGCGTTTGCCCCCATTCGTGAGCGTACTCCGGTCGAGCATGTCATTCTGACCAATATCGCCGACTACTTCCCTCCGCTACTGGCGTTCGGCTACAAGGTTGTGCAGGCCCGCGAGCAGCGTGGGAAACCGAAAGTTGATATGAAAGCCTTCCGCGCCCAGTCTGGCAACCATACATTCAAGGAGATTATCGACCCTGCGCAGGGTCGATATGGGTTTGAGGTATTCGCTCTGCCTGAGCCAGCGGCGCCAGATGATACCGCGGTGTTGCAATACACTGGCGGCACTACCGGCGTTCCCAAGGGTGCAATGCTCTCCCATCGGAACTTGGCAGCAAATGCAGCTCAGTCCTGGGCATGGAATGACTTGCCGCCAGGACACCACATTAACCTCTGTGTGGTGCCTTTCTTCCACGTGTATGGCTTGACCGTTGCCATGAACCTGACGATTTATAGCGGCTCGACGATGGTGCTGCTGCCGCGGTTCACTGTCAAAGATACGCTGAAAGCGATTAAGAAGCACCGGCCTGATCTCTTCCCTGGCGTGCCGACTATCTATCTGGCGCTCGCGCGTGAGGTGGAGAAGACGAAACAGGATCTCAGCTCGATTCTCGTGTGCATCAGTGGGTCCGCGCCGCTGCCGAAAGAGGTGCAGACGCGCTTCGAGGCGGTTTCGGGCGCGCGTGTCGTCGAGGGCTATGGATTGACTGAAGCGTCGCCCGTGACGCACTGCAATCCCGTCTTCGGCGAGCGTCGCATCGGCACGATTGGCCTGCCACTTCCCAATACCGATGCCGCGATCATTGACCATGATACAGATGTCTTTCTCCCGGTAGGGCAGCAAGGCGAGCTTGTGGTTCGCGGTCCACAGGTGATGCAGGGCTATTGGAATCGCCCGGACGAGACGGCGAAGGTCATGAAAGAGGAGTGGCTGCGTACCGGTGACATCGGCATGATGAGCCAGGATGGATATTTCACCATCGTAGATCGCATCAAGGATGTCATCATCGCCGGAGGGTACAAAATCTTCCCGCATGATGTGGAAGAAGTTCTGTTTCAGCACCCTGCGGTTTTGGAGGCCTCGGTCATTGGCGTGCCCGATCCTTATCGGGGTGAGACGGTGCGCGCCTACATCGTATTAAAGCCGGGACAGCATGCCACGGCCGAGGAAATGACCGCCTTCTGCAAGGAGCGGCTGGCAATCTACAAGGTTCCGAAGCAGTTCGTCTTCCGCGATGAGCTGCCCAAGAGCCTTATCGGCAAAGTGATACGGCGCGTGCTGCGCGACGAGGCGATTGCCGAGGAGAAGCCTTCCACCGCAGAGCAATCGGCAACATAGAATCTTTTGCGTAGCGTGTACTGAGGCAGTGAGCGGACCCATTGATTGGGCGAGAACGCGACAAAGGAGGCGGGAACTATGGCAACAGAGTCGAAGGCCGAGACGGGGGCCGGTTACCTCATGACGCCGGTGACGGAGGCGCATTTCCTCACAGCGGAGAAGCTGAACGACGAGCAGCGCGATATCCAGCAGTCGGCGGCAACCTTTGTCGCGCGTGAGGTGACGCCGAAGTCGGATGAGATCGACGCGCAGGAGCCGGGGTTGATGCCGTCGCTGGTCAAGCTGGCGGGCGAGCAGGGCCTGCTGATGATCGATGTGCCGGAGGAGTACGGCGGCGCTGATCTTGGCCTGGTCGTCAGCAGCCTGGTGGCAAGCGAGATGCGCCAGGCGTCGTTCGCCGTGGCACATGGCGCACATACCACCATCGGCACGCTGCCCATCGTCTTCTATGGCACGGACGCGCAGAAGCGGCAGTATCTGCCGAAACTCGCGACGGGTGAGCTGATTGGCGCCTACGCGCTCACCGAGCCGGGTGTCGGCTCGGATGCAATGTCCATTCGCACGCGGGCGACGCTCTCCGAGGATGGCAAGCACTATATCCTCAGCGGCGCGAAGCAGTGGATCTCCAACGCGGGCTTTGCCGATGTGATGGTCGTCTTCGCCAAGGTGGACGACACCAAGCATACCGGCTTCATCGTGGAGACGGCCTGGCCCGGTGTCTCGACCGGAGCGGAAGAGAAGAAGGTTGGCATCAAAGGCTCATCCACGCGGACGGTCTACTTCGACAACGTGCAGGTGCCGGTTGAGAACGTACTGGGCGAAATTGGCAAGGGCTATAAGATTGCCTTCAACATCCTGAATATTGGCCGATTGAAGCTGGGGCTGGGCAGCGCGGGTGGCGCACGCTCATGCCTTGACATGGCCGCGGCGTATGCCAACGAGCGCAAGGCGTTTGGGCGGCCGCTCTCGGGCTTCGGCATGATTAAGAAGAAGCTGGCCAACATGGCCGCCGATACCTATGCGGCGGAGACGCTGGCGCTGCGCACGGTGGGCCTGGTGGAAGATGCGCGCGTGGCCGCGGGCGAGGACCGGCAGGCGCAGCTGGCCGCCATCGAGGAGTACGCCATCGAATGCTCCATCGCCAAGGTCTTCGGGACGGAGGCGCTGGCGCGCTGCGCTGACGAGGGCGTCCAGGTCTTCGGCGGCTATGGCTTCATGGACGAGTACCCCATCTCGCATGTCTACCGAGACAACCGCATCAATCGCATCTTCGAGGGGACGAACGAGGTCAACCGGCTGGTGACGGCGGGGACGCTCTTCCGCCGTGCGATGGCGAACAAGATCGACATTTTCTCGGTCTTCCCGGAGGTCGAGGCGCAGATTTCGGGCGGGCAGGCAGCCGACTTCGCTGATGCGCAGACGCCCGACGCGCTGCGGGAGAGCGTCAACCTGGTGGAGCGGGCCAAACGCGCCGCGATCTATTCGGTGATGAAGGGCGCGATGAAGTTCATGGCGACGATGGAGGAGGAGCAGGAGTTCCTCGAATTCGCCGCCAACCAGATGATCGCGCTCTACGCGATGGACAGCGCCGCCGGGCGCGCCCTCGAAGCGGTGCAGGCAGGCGGTGTGGACGCACACACGCATGCGTTGCTGGCGCAGATGGCGGTGCTGCGGCTGCTGCCAGAAGCGCGGGCGGCGATGGAGGGCGCGCTGACGATGACGTTCGAGGGCGATGAACGCCGCGACGAGCTGGCAAAGGTTCGCCGCTATCTGGGCGATCCCTCGGTGGACATCGTGCCGCTGCAGCGCGAGCTGGCGGGCATCGTCACCGAGAAGGGCGCGTATCCGCTGTAGGGGGCGTGGACCTCTCCCGGCCTTCGGCCACACTCCGCTACAAGGGGAGGGCCAGGGCAACCATCGCGGCGAATGGCCAGGTTTCTGGCTCCCCTCTCCCCGTGGGAGAGGGGCCGGGGTGAGGTCTGCGGGCCGAAGATTTCGTATCTGAGACAGGAAAAGGAGCATCCCTGATGGATGCGGCGGCGATTGACCGGACACTCTTCGAGCAGGTGCCATTTGCCCAACACGTTGGCGCGCATGTCTCCGCCGTAGACGCCGAGTCGGCGGAGGCGGTTCTTCCCGCCGCGCAGGAGCGGCTGAACCATGTTGGCACGGTGCACGCGGTGGCGCAGTTTGGGCTGGGCGAGGTAGCGTCGGGCGGGCTGGTGCTCGCGGCGTTCAGCGACCTGATGGCCGAGGGCTTCGCGCCGATTGCGGCGGCGGCCTCGATCACCTATGTCCGGCCGAGGCAGGGCGACCTGCGCGCCGTCTCACAGTTCTCGCGCGCCGATCAGGAGGCCGTCCGCGCACAGGTGGCGGAGGCGGGCAAGGCGCGCTTCACCATTCCCATCGAGCTATTCGATAGCGCTGGTCAGACGATATCCGAGATGACGGTTGAGTGGGTGCTGCTGAAGCCGCGATGACCGCAAGCTCTCTCCCGGCCTTCGGCCACCCTCCCCTAGAAGGGGAGGGATGAGGCGAACAAAGCGGCCGCCTGGCTCTCCTCCCTTTTAGGGGAGGGGTTGGGGGAGAGGGTCGCGTGTCTAATCACCATGTCACCAGAGAGAAGCTAAAGAGAGGGTTACGATGCCAGAAGCCGTTATTGTCAGCGCCGTGCGTACCCCGATTGGGCGCGCGGGCAAGGGCGCGCTGCGTACGGTGCGCGCCGACGATCTCGCCGCCGTCGCGTTACGGGCCGCGGCGGAGCGAGTTCCCAACCTGGATACCTCGCTGCTGGAGGATGTGATTCTCGGCTGCGCCTTCCCAGAGGGCGAGCAGGGGATGAATCTGGCGCGCATCGCCACCGCGCTGGCGGGCCTGCCGATTGATGCGGGCGGCACGACGGTTAACCGCTTCTGCGCCAGCAGCCTGCAGGCGGTCAACATGGCGGCGCAGAGCATTATGCTCGGCCAGGGCGACCTGATCATCGCGGGTGGCGTCGAGAGCATGTCGCGCGTGCCGATGGGCGGCTTCAATCCGAGCTTCAATCCCAAGCTCATCAACAACGAGCAGGGCATCGAGCTGTGCGGCATGCCGGGCAAGCTGAGCAATGCCTTCAACCAGTCGTACATCCCGATGGGCATCACCGCCGAGAATTTGGCGAAGCAATATAACATCAGCCGCGAGGACCAGGACCAATTCGCGCTCCGCAGCCATCAGCGCGCGCTGGCGGCGATTGATGGCGGCGTCTTCGCCCGCGAGATCGTCCCGGTGCAGCTGCCGGACGGCACGATGTTCACGACGGATGAGGGGCCGCGCCGCGAGACCTCGATGGAGGCGCTGGCCGCCTTGCAGCCCGCGTTTATCGCTGGTGGGAGCGTCACTGCGGGCAACAGCAGCCCGCTCAATGACGGCGCGTCGGGCGTGGTGCTGATGTCGGCGGAGAAGGCGCGCGAGTTGGGCATCCCGGCGAAGGCGCGCGTGATCTCGATGGCGGTCGCGGGCGTCGCGCCAGAGATCATGGGCATCGGGCCGGTCAAGGCGGTGACGAAGGCGTTGCAGCGCGCGAACCTCCATCTGGGCGACATTGACGTGATCGAGCTGAACGAGGCGTTCGCGGCGCAGTCGCTGGCGGTCATCCGCGAGCTTGGCATTGACGAGGAGAAGCTCAATCCGCATGGTGGCGCGATTGCGCTGGGTCATCCGCTGGGCTGCACCGGCGCGCGGCTGATCGCGACTCTGCTGAACGACCTGGAGACGCTGGACAAGCGGCTGGGGATGGCGACGCTGTGCGTCGGCGGCGGCCAGGGCGTCGCCACGATCATCGAGCGGCTGTAGGGGGCTGCCCCCTCCCCAACCCCTCTCCCTTTAGGGAGAGGGGCACTGAGGCGACCGAATGAGGCCGCAGGGGAACGGAGTATCGCCCCAGCTTCGAGGCATAAATGCCGCGGCTAATCCTGCCCGTTCGGTTTCCGCTTCCTGGCGGCGGACTATGCGGTGGTGCGTCAGTGGAGAGCCGGGGCGAGCGACGCGCTTGACCATCAACGCGCCAATGTTCGAGGCGCGTTAGCTGCGGCATTTATGCCGCGAGCTCGCCATGAACATGAAGAGGAACAATCATGAGCTACAACATTCAACGTGCGGCGGTGATTGGCGCGGGCATCATGGGGGCGGGCATCGCCGCGCACCTGGCGAACGCTGGCATCCCGGTTTTGCTGCTCGATATCGTCGCGCCTGACGCGCAGAACGCCACCGACCGCACGGCCCGCAACCGCGTGGCGCAGACAGGTCTGGAGCGCGCCATCAAGGCGAAACCGGCCTCGGCCTTCTACACGCAGAAGAGCGTGAAGCTGGTGACGGCGGGCAACACCGAGGACGATCTGGCAAAGCTGGGCGAGGTGGACTGGATCGTCGAGGCGGTCTTCGAGCAGCTAGATATCAAACGTGACCTCTATGCGCGTGTCGAAGCCGTCAGACGTCCTGGGACGATCATATCGTCGAATACCTCGGGTCTGCCCGCGACGATGCTGCTGGAGGGCCGTAGCGAAGATTTCCGCCGCCACTTCCTGATTACCCACTTCTTCAATCCGGTGCGCTTCATGAAGCTGCTGGAGCTCGTGCCGGGGCCAGATACCGACCCTGAGCTGATGTCCTTCATGGGCGCATTCTGCACGGAGCGGCTCGGCAAGGGCGTCGTCTACTGCAAGGATCGGCCGAACTTCATCGGCAACCGTATCGGCACCTTTGGCTTCATGGCAACCATCCGCCGCATGCTCGACGAGGGCTATCGCATCGAGGAGGTGGACGCGATTCTCGGCCAGCCGATGGGGCGGCCCAGGTCGGCGGCGTTCCGAACAGCCGATCTCGCGGGCATCGATACGCTGGTACACGTCGCCGATAACCTCTACGAGAACCTGCCCGACGACCCGCAGCGCGAGCTGTTCCGCGTGCCTGAGTTCGTGCGCGAGATGGTGGCGCGCAAGTGGCTCGGCGACAAGACCGGCCAGGGCTTCTACAAACGTGTCAAGGGCGCGGATGGCAAATCGGAGATTCTGGCGATTGACCCGGCGACGCTGGAATATCGCCCGCAGGAGTCGGCGCACTTCTCGTCGCTCGATAATGTCAAGGCGAATCCCGATCCGCTGGAGCGCATCCGCTCGGTGGTGAATGCGAGCGACCGCGCGGGCAAACTGGCGTGGGAGCTGACCGCCGATACGCTGCTCTACACCGCCGCCGTCGCGCCGGAGATTGCTGACGATATCGTCAACATCGACAACGCGATGCGTTGGGGCTTCAACTGGGACGTTGGCCCCTTCCAGACGTGGGACGCGCTGGGCGTGGCGGCGCTGGCGCAGCGGATGACCGCCGAGGGGCGGACGCTGCCGCCGCTGGTCGAGGAGGTGCTGGGCAACGGCACCGGTAGCTTCTACACCCAGGCGCCGACGCGCTCCTACTACGACTTCACCGCGCGGACGTATCAGCCGCTGCCCGCCACGGCGACTCCGCTGACGATGGCGGCGCTCAAGAAGAGCAACGGCATGGTGAAGGAGAACCGTGGCGCGTCGCTGGTGGACCTGGGCGACGGCGTGCTCGGCGTCGAGTTCCACACGAAGATGAACTCGGTGGACGATGATGTGGCCAACATGATGCGCGCAGCGGTCGAGGAGGCGCAGCAGAACTGGCGCGCTATCGTGATTGCCAACGACGCGGCCAACTTCAGCGTCGGGGCGAATGTGGCGCAGGTCATCATGGGGGCGAAGATGCGCCAGTGGGCGCTGATGGAGAAGGCGGTCGCGACGTTCCAGCAGGCGAACATGACGATCAAGTACAGCCCGGTGCCGGTGGTGGTCGCGCCGGTGGGGCAGGTGCTGGGCGGCGGCTGCGAGATCGTGATGCACGGGCAGAAGGTGCGCGCGGCGGCGGAGACGTATCTCGGGCTGGTCGAGGTTGGCCTAGGGCTGCTGCCCGCCGGTGGCGGCTGTAAGGAGCTGCTGGCGCGCTGGCAGACGCTGACGCCGGAGCGCGGGCCATTCGCGGCGTCGCGCCATGTCTTCGAGATCGTGGCGGTGGCGACGGTGGCGACGAGCGCCGCCGATGCGATGTCCTATGGCTTCCTGCGCAAGACCGACGCGATCACGCTGGACCGCGAGCGGCTGCTGGCCGACGCGAAGGCCGACGCGCTGGCGCTGGCGGAGGCGAAGGCGCAGGGCGAGTGGAGTCCGCCGGAGCCGCCGACCTTCCGCCTGCCCGGTGAGGGCGGTCGGCTGGTGCTGGAGCAGCAGGTGGAGAACCTCCGGCTCCAGGGGAAGGTCTCGGAGCATGACGCGGTGGTGGCGGGCAAGCTGGCCTACGTGCTGACGGGCGGCGGCGCCTCGGCGAACGATACGCTGACCGAGCAGGACATCCTCGACTTGGAGCGCGAGGCGTTCATCAGCCTGGCGGGGATGCCGAAGACGCAGGAGCGCATCGAGACGTTCCTGCGGACAGGTCGGCCGGTGCGGAATTAAGGGTGGCAGGCCCTCTCTCCCATAGGAGAGAGGGTGCCATGAATCACCAAAGTGGCGTAGGGGGCGCGCGGCATGTGTTGACTGTGAGCTCATGCGTCTTGGCTGCGCTTAGCCGCAGCATTCATGCCGCGACGCGTGCCCTATCACAAGGCTTGCCCCCTAATACCCCCGCTCAACATCCACCACGTTGCGCAGCGGCTCTCCTGCCCGGTAACGCGCCAGATTCTCCAGAAACAGATTGGTGAAGCGGCGGCTGTACTGGTCGGTGTTGCCGGCCACATGCGGCGAGAGAATCACGTTGGGCAGCCGCCAGAGCGGACTCTCGGCGGGTAGCGGCTCCGTCTCGTAGACATCCAGCCCCGCGCCGCCGATGACGCCATCGGTCAGCGCCTCAATCAGCGCCGCCTCGTCAATCGCGCTGCCCCGCGAGATGTTGATCAGGAAGGCGTCGCGCCGCATCATCCGCAGCTCGTCCGCGCCGAGCAGATGTTGCGTCTGCGCCGTCGCGGGCACGCTCACGACGACAAAGTCCGAGGCGGCGAGGAGATCGCCCAGGTGATCGGGCGGGACCAGCGTATCGGCGTCGGGGTCGCTCGACCCCGCGCTGGCGCTCCGCCGCGTCGCGATGATACGCATGCCGAAGGCGCGGCCCAGCCGGGCGACGTGCCGACCAATCGCGCCCAGGCCGATGACGCCGAGCGTTGCGTCGTCCAGCTCGCGTCCATGCAGCTTTTCGCGCCCCGCCGTATCGGGCCACGTCGCGGCGCGCTGATAGTCGATGATCTGAGGCCAGTGGCGCACCCACATCAACATCAGCGAAAGCACGAACTCGCCGATAGGCACCGCATGGATGCCGCTTGCGGTGGTCACCACCGGGCCGCCCGGCTGCACAATGCCCGCCCGGATCATGTGATCCGCTCCGGCGCTGGGCAGCGCGATCCACTTCAGATTTGGCACAATTGCCAGCAGGTCGGCGGGTGGGAAGAAGCTGGCGACGACATCGGCCTCGGGGTGCGCCAGCAGCGCCTCACGCAGCGCATCGCGGCCGCCATACACCAGCAGCAAACCGCCCTTGCCGAGCGCCGCCTCCACCCGCCGCTGATCGTCAGGCGCGAAGGTGAAGTTGCTGACGACGAGTTGGGGATTCTCCATATGTCGCTCCCTGCTCTATTCTGCTCTGGTTCCCCTCTCCTTCGAAGAGAGGGGTTGGGGGCGAGGTTCTCCCCAGCCAAGAGACCCCCTCCCGGCCTTCGGCCACCCTCCCCCTCACGAGAGAGGGACTCGGTGACCAGTGCGGCGGTTGGCGAGGAGTCTGGCTCCCCTCTCCCTTTAAGGGGAGGGGCTGGGGAGGAGGCCGCGCCTCTCACCCTGAGATGTTGAAGCCTGGCGAATACGCTACCTGCATCTCCGATTTGCCAGCCGGGTGCGTGCTGAACGTGAGCGCGATGCGATACGCGCCCGAATCCCAGGAGTTCGGGTCGCCGGGAGAGCTCGGCGCGAGCGTGAACGGCTCGCTCATCCCCTTGCGAATCACCAGCACGCGCGGCTGCACCGTCTCGCGGCACCGGTCCGCCGCGACCCACGCCTTCTTGTCCGAATCATATTGCTGCAATTGCAGGACCGTGCAACCAGACAGGCCATCGAAGGCGTAGACATCCGCCGAACCGGTGTTCTTGACGAGAATGCCCAGCGGTTCGCTCGTGGCGAAATCACGGTTTTGCATGGTGATAGCCACCGTTGCCTTGGTTGCGGTCGGCAGCGCGATATTTGATGCGCTAATCTTACAGCCTGCCAGCCCACCAAGAACACTCACCATGAACAGGCTACAGAGAAGAAATGGATAATGTCTCCTCACCGGATGCTTCACCGGATGCTTCAAGCGGGCCTCCTATAAACGTATGCGGCAAGTAGCCGCTCGGACGCTGCGTATCGTCATGCAAGACCATAACGGGTGCGCGGGTGTTTTGGGAATGATGCGCCATCCGATAGTGTAACGTTCGAGTCATAGGCGCGTGGTGTGCGATACCGCAAACATGGTATAATCTGGCGGCGCATATGGCCACTGTTGTGGGAATATTCGGAACATACATAACATACACACGGTAGAGAAGGCGATCATGTCGAAGCGAATGCTCAGCACCATTCTGCTCTTTGCCATCGGTGTCGGGTTTGCCATTGCCAGCTTCACGATGTTTCTGCACGCGCAGTCGCAGGATGATGTCATTCAGGCGCTGCTCTACGCGGTGCCAGCGGTAGCGGCGTTTGGCGCGATCATTATGTTGCCGTTTCGCCAGACGCCCTGAGACAGACGCTTCGCAGCGCTCAGCAGTTGCATGAACATGAAGTACTGGCCGTGCACGCCAGGAACGTTTGATCGCGTAGAGGCGTTATAGCGTTTTAGTAGGCGTCACAAGGTGTCATCTTAGCGGCCATGTCTGGCCTCAGACGCTGTTTTGGCTGGTTGCAGTCGGCGCAGTTGCGGATGGTCTCTCACGATGAGGCAGACAGACCGGGCGCCGGGAGAACGCATGAGCACGACGACCCCCGCAGTGGCTTCGGAGCCAGGCGCGTTCGCCCGCTGGGCGCGACAATGGATTGTCGTTCCCCGCCAGACGACCGCGGCGCGTCTGACGCTGGTCGCCCTGGCGCTGGCGCTCCAGAATCTGCTGGAGCTCCCGCGCGATCCCGTCACCTATGCTCTGGGCGCAACCCTTACCGGCGTCCTCGTCGTGCTCACGCTGGCCGCCTCGCTCGTGTTGCTGCTGGCCGCTGTGGGTGTCAAGCCGCCACGCTGGCGCTGGCCCTACCGTCGACAGGTGCAGATCGCCGCCCTCTGTCTGACGCTGCTCGTCGTGCCGCTGGGTATCTTCCAGAGTGTCCGGGTCGTCGCCGCCAGCTTTTCCGCGCCCCAGTACGCCAACGACGGCACCACGCTCGACCACTACGCCGCGCAGCAACTGCTCGACGGGCATAACCCTTACGCCACCTCCGACATCGTGGCGGCCATGCGCGCGCTCCACCAGGATCCCGCCAATATCACGCCGCTCCGCCAGGGCGCATTCGCCAGCACGCCGCCGACGGACTATCCATCGAAGGATGAGCTGCGCGCCGTGTTTGCCCAGCAGCCGGTTGGCAACCCCGATGCCGTGAGCGCGTTCGAGTCGCGTGTCAGCTATCCAGCATTGGCCTTTCTGCCCTTAGTGCCATTCGTCTGGGCCGGGCTGCCGAGCGTCGTGCTCTTCTTCGTGCTCTGCCTGCTCGCTTTAGCCATCCTGCTGGTGCGCTCAGTGCCGCCTGACTGCCGGATATGGCTGGCGCTGCTCGTGCTGGCCGATGCGCCGCTCATCAACGCGGCGATGGTGGGCGATCTGGATGTCTTCTACATCCTGCTCTTATTCATCGCCTGGCGCTGGTGGCGGCGCCCGGTCGTCTCCACTGTGGCGTTCGGGCTGGCGCTGGCCGCGAAGCAACTGGCATGGTTCTTCGCGCCGTTCTATCTTCTGCTCGTCTGGCGTCGCTCTGGCCCGCGCGCGGCAATGCGGCGGCTGGTGGGAGGCGTGGCTATCTTCGCGGTCATCAACGCGCCGTTCGTCGTCAACAACCCCGCGGCGTGGGTGCGCGGCGTGCTTGCGCCACAGTTGGACCCGATGTTCCCGCTCGGCAACGGTCTGGTCCGCCTCTCACTCGCGGGCGTGCTGCCGCTGGCTCCGGCGCCCGTCTACCTCGCGCTGGAGGTGCTGGCAATCGCCGCCTGCCTCCTCATCTACTGGCGCCTGCCACGCCCTGGGACAGGCCTTGGATTCGTTCTTGCGGTGACGCCTTTATGGTTCGCCTGGCGCAGTCTCACGACCTATTTCTATTTCGTCACGCTGCCAGCTCTGGCGCTCGCGCTCGCCGAGGAAGCGGACGACGAGCCGAGTGACAGGCCCGCACATGTGCCCGGCGGCGCGCTCGTGACAGCGCCCGGAGGAGCGGCGGCGCGAGAGGCGGTGCGCCATGAATAGCATGCGCGCGGTGCGGTCGCAGGGACGCCGCTGGTGGTGCTGGCTGAAAGAAAAGTTCGCTGCGTCGGCAATGTCACCTGTGTCGGCGGATCGTGTCCTGCTCGTGGTCTGGCTGGTGACCCGCCTGCTGCTGCTGCTCGGCATGATTATCGGCGCGCACTACAGCGATCCGCAATTTTACAAATATGCGGGCGAATTCGCTGCGGGGAAGCTGCCGTATCGCGATTTTCCGGTCGAGTATCCCCCGGTGGCGATAGTGCTGCTGCTGGCGCCAGCCCTGGTACTGCTGCCATTCTCGGCGATTGCGCCCCGGCCCGATCCGGCCTTCGTCGCCTCACCGACGGCGCTGCCCATGCCCGATCCGCAGCGCTACAGCGTCTACGGCCTGAGCTTTGGCATCGAGCTGCTGCTGATCGACCTGCTGACGCTGGTGCTGATCCGTGCGGTGGCTCGTCGGCTGATTCCCGGCGACCGCTATGGGATGAAGTCGGGCCTACTGTATCTCCTGCTCGTCTTTGCCAGCGGCGCGCTGCTCCAGAAGTTTGATCTGGTAGCGGGCACGCTCTGTCTCGCCGCTATCCTCGCTCTGATAAACAGGCAGACGGCCATTGCCTTCATCACCCTGGGGCTGGCGATGCTGGTCAAGGGATTCCCGATATTACTGGTCCCTGTCTTTCTCATCTACCTCGTCTATCAGGTGGACGCGCCGACGCTCAAGGCGGCGGTTCCGCGTGTCTGGCGGCGCGTGGTCACCGGGCTGGCGTGGTTTGGCGCGACGCTAGCCGCGTGGACGCTGCTCATCGTCGCCAGCGCGGGGTGGAACGCCATCAGGGAGACGCTGCTCTATCAGGCGCGCCGGGGGATCGAAATCGAGAGCCTCTTCGCCAACGTCGAGCTGCTCGTCGGCTGGCTGCCGGGGCTGGCGGTCCATACGGACTTCTCGCCGCTTGACCTCTCGCGAGTGGTGCATTCCGCGCTCGATCGCTACGCCGACACGACCTCGATGGTGATGGCGCTGGTGCTGATCGCGCTGACGTACCTCGCGATCTGGCTTGCCTTCCGCCGCATTGGCCTGCCACACGCCTTGCCCGCGGACGGCGAGGATGAAACGAGCGAAACGAGCGGAATGACCAACAGGGTCGTCGCCATCGGCGGAGGGTCAGCGGAACGCGCGAATGAGCGGGCCGTGGCGCGTGGCCGTGTGCTGCTAGCAGGCTCAAGCGCGGTGCTGCTGGCATTCATGCTCTCGTTTCTGGCGCTGCCTGCCCACTACCTGCTGGTGGTCGTTCCACTCCTTGCCTGTGTGCGGCTGCCATCGCGCCGAAGCACCGTTGCGCTGCTCGCGATAACCGCTGCCGTTGCGGTACTCGGACAGATCATAACGATCATCTGGCCATCGCTGCGCGACCTGCAACCATGGGCCGTGGCGATTCTCACCGGACGTAATCTGGCGTGGCTGGCGCTCTTTGGCGTGTTGGCGGTGGCGCTGGTCCGCTGGCCAGTGTTGGTTGAGCCTGCCCCCGCCGCTGAAGCGTCCCAGCAGCGGCGCTCGCGCAGGACGGCCTTCACGGCAGGCCGCCGCGCGCTGGCGGTCCGGTGGCGGCGACGGTGGCAGCACGCTCCGCCCTTGCCAGGATTCACACCGCGGGGCGAAGATGTCTTCGCCCATACGCTTGCCGATGTCTCCCCGCTGCGCATCATCGTCATCTGCGGGCTGGTCTCGACGCTGGTTTATATCTGCCTGGTGGCCGCCTTCCCGCTGACGCTCTGGTGGAGTCATCCGCACGCCGCCGATAACCCCAATGTCATCAACGACATGGGGCGCATCACCGGCTATAGCGCCATCGCGGCGTTCGGGTTCGTGCTGGCGATCTTTCTGCTCTTCGGCTCGCAATTCTTTGCGCTGATCGCCGCTGGCCGGGTGGAACAGCTGGCGGGCGGAGGTCGTCTCGACCGGTTGGTGCGCTGGAGCGTCATCGGGTTCCCGCTCATCTTCGCCCTGATCATGATCTGGATGCAGCCGGTCACCACGACTGACCTCTACGGCTACGTCGCCCGCGGCTACCTTCAGGTCCACTTTCACGCCAACCCCATGGTGACGAAGTCCTCACTGCTTCCGGGCGGGCTGAGCGTTGATCGGCCCGAGGCGCCTTACGGTCCAGTCTGGCTGCTGATAACGGCATTGGTGGCGCTGGTCTCAGGCGAGAATCTCTTCCTGAACATGCTCATCTTCAAGCTGATCGCCGCGGCCTCGGCGATTGCCGCCTTCATCCTGGTAGATTGGCTGGCGCGCCGCCTCTACCCGGCGCGTCGCCTGCGCATTCTGGTCCTCTTTGGCTGGAGCCCGCTGCTGCTCTTCGAGACGATTGGCAACGGCCACAACGATATTTTGATGATGGTCTGCGTGCTCGGCGCGTTCCTCTGCATGCTCCACGGGCGTGCGCGGACGGCGTTCATGCTGCTGGTGCTTGGCGCGCTGGTCAAGTATGTCTCCGCCGTCTTCGTGCCGCTCTGGTTGGTCTATGAGCTGCGCCACCTGGCTGCGAAACGGAACGTCGCGTCAACAACGCTTAGTGACGATGGCGAGGAGGCGCATAGAGGTGAGGGCAGCGTCTTCGCGCGCGCGACCAGGGCAACTATTCAGGCGGTCGGCGAGATTGATAAGGGCGCGGCGTTCCGTCTGTTGGCGAGCGTCACGGTGATCGGGCTGGTCATGGTCGTCGCCTTTTACGCGCCCTATTGGGATGGATTTGACACCTTCAAGGGTCTTGGCCAGCAGCTACGGCCACTCTACTATAACGGCTCTATCGTCGGCATTCTTGCCGCTCCGCTTCAGATCTTCGTGCCGTCGAGTCAGTGGCCCGCGCTCGATAAGACCGTACGTCTGGTATTTTACTCGCTCTTTGGTCTCTATGCCTTCTTCCAGATACGGCGTCTCTGGTCCCTGCGCGGTCAAAGCGATCTGCGCGATGTCATCACAGCCAGCGCGAAAATCAC